>Ga0326513_10000031_pt1 | contig 102145 bp, 70 predicted proteins | sample 2_2465_0518_D_FD_203654 | JGI IMG/M metagenome (GOLD analysis project Ga0326513, IMG submission 203654) | Bovine rumen microbial communities from UC Davis, California, United States - 2_2465_0518 | ecosystem: Host-associated > Mammals > Digestive system > Stomach > Rumen | place: USA...
GGACAAGATATAAGTTCGCAAAATGGTAGTCTAACCACAGGCATATATATAGTAAAGTCGGACAATTGGACTATTAAAATTATGGTTAAATAATCAATCAAATAAGGTTGCCAATTAGGCAACCTTATTTTTTCATAAAAAAAACAAAAAAAATTGCCTATCTAATTTTTTTCAATTACCTTTGCAGCCGAAAATTTCTAAACAATTAGCCTTATGATACACAATTTTAATCTTGTGGATATTCCATTCGATGAATATCACAAATCCGCTCAAACAATCAATTCGTACAAACAACGTTTGGTTAACGTGCTACCATTTCTGCGTTCAGAATGTTTTCCGCCAAACGATTATTATTTCGAACGCTATTGTATCTACTTGATACGCGAAGAAACAAATCTGATGATGTTTCTAATTGTAGATTCACAAAAATATTCTATTCCACGCATTGTAACACTATCCGACGACAAAGATTATGAATTGACAAAATCGGAAGTCATTGATTATCTGAAAAAGTTTTATAATCACCCTAACGGACATCTTACCGATATCACTATTTCCAGGAATGATGACAACTACGAAAAGATATTAAACAACGTAGGTCACAATGTTATGAAATACTATTCAAGCATCTACAACGATAAAGATAATATCGCCCGAGAAACAGAACAAACCACCAACATCATCATGCAAGTAATCTATGACGTTGAGTCTAATTACAAAGTATCGTCATTGCAAGCGTCATCGCACTTACTATCAAATATAATAGATTTTTTCGATACGGATGAAAACTTTGGAAATATAGATCTGTCAGAAGCATCCATTTATACCCCATCAACCATAGAGGACACAATTCAAAACATACCCTTCAAATTAAGTTACTTTATTACCGTTGCACTACACCAAGAGGGCAAAGATAACGTAATGGACTACCCTTTGTTAGATTATGATTTTCAACAAATGGAAAAAATGGAGTATCGGATGGAACATCAATTTGACCCTGCACCGCGCAACAAACCTATTCGGCAATTACTTAAAGACTACAATACAAAAGGCAAAAAGACTCTTGCACGTATAGAATTGCAGAAACGTGTGGTGTATGCATCGTTTGAAGAACAAAAGAAGATTCTACTTACATTCCTCCACGATACGAACACGGACATAACATTCGCTCTGAAAGTATTAGATAAATATTGGGATCCGTTTTATACATCAGAGATTGACAAGATATGGCAAACACGCCATGACGAACTCTCTGCTCGCATCATTGTACACCATTTCCCGACAGAATACGTAGAAGCCGAACAAGCCCTTCTGGCTAAAAAATTCAACTATTTGCAAGTACGCCTTCGATTGTCTGCTAATGCACCTATCGACAGGACACAAATTACCGACCGGAATTATCTCCATTTATGCGCACGCCAATCAATCAACGTGGACGACAGAGAGGCAGAACGCATTCTCTACCAAAGCATAATTGACACTATTGTGATGATGCGTTTTAAGAATGTAATCACTGAACGCGTGAGAATAATCGACCATCGCGAGCCACAATCTATTATATGGTCGTTAGGGAAATTAGGCAAATCAGAAGTACTACTACGTTTTGCCTCTTTATACAATCTTTTAGTTAATTTAATCAAAAAAGAATATTATGACTTGCTAAGAGAAGTATTAAACAACTTAGGGCTTGAACTTGATTTCACACAATATGATTCACAACTATCAGTTATAAAGGCTTTAAAAGATTATGACCCATATAACCTTACAGACGACATATTTCCATAATCCCCACTACCATTAGATTAAATTGCAAAATGAAATAATATTCTCTCTCACCGCAACCCGCACATTGCGGTGTTTTTTAGTATAACAAATATTACCACTTACATAAGCGAAAAACAATATTGGCGCATACGGCGTTAGCCGTTTAATGTTAATAGAAACCAAATGTTTAATTCCTCCCTGTGTCAATCTGATTTTTTAGGGTGTTCGATACACCGAAAAAATCAAACATATTTCTACATTCAGCAATTTTAACACGGCTTTTTGCTCATTTCAACTAAAAGTTGTAATTTTGCAAAAAATAAAATTACAATATGCTGAATAAAGAACTACTCAAAACGCAAATCCGTCAGTGGTTTGCAGAAGATATAGGCGATGGCGACCATACATCGCTGTCGTGTATTCCGGCCGATGCCGTAGGTACAAGTCAGTTGATTATCAAGGAGGAAGGTATTCTTGCAGGCGTTGAAGTAGCAAAAGTGGTGTTTGAGACTTTCGACCCTACTCTACGCATGGACGTACTGATTGGCGATGGCGCACATGTCAAACCGGGCGATATCGCTTTTCGCGTTACGGGCAAGATACTATCGCTTCTTCAAACCGAACGTTTGATGCTCAATATCATGCAACGCATGAGCGGTGTAGCCACTACTACTCATCGTTACGTAGAACGTCTTGCGGGCACTAACACACGTGTGCTTGACACCCGTAAAACTACCCCAGGACTCAGACTTTTAGAAAAAGAGGCTGTTCGTATAGGTGGTGGAACAAATCATCGTATAGGTCTGTACGATATGATACTGCTTAAAGACAATCATGTGGATTTTGCCGGTGGTATAGAACAAGCCATTACACGTGCAAAAGACTACTGCCGCAAGAATGGTAAAAATCTCAAAATCGAAATCGAGGTTCGCTCGTTTGACGAAATCAATCAAGTACTTAAAGTCGGTGGTGTTGACCGCATTATGTTGGACAATTTCAGCGTTGACGATACTCGCAAGGCTGTTTTGCTCATCAATAATCGCTACGAGACCGAGTCGTCGGGCGGCATCACTCTTGACACTCTTCGCGATTATGCTCTTTGCGGAGTGGACTTTATTTCAGTTGGTGCACTGACACATTCAATCAAAAGTCTTGACATGAGTTTCAAGGCTGTAAAATAAGTTAACGACATGAATACAATCAACGAACGTCTTGCTGCGTTACGCAACGAGATGAAAAAACAACATATTTCGGCATTCATTACCACCGGTAGCGACCCTCACGGGAGTGAGTATTTTGCTGACCATTGGAAGGAGATGGAATGGATATCGGGTTTTACAGGTGAGGCAGGCACGGCACTAATCATGCTTGACGAAGCCTTTATTTGGACTGACTCACGCTACTATCTGCAAGCCAATCAGGAACTTAGCGGAACAGGGTTTGAGCTCATGCGCGATGGAGAATTAACGACACCGTCTATTCCACAATATCTCATCAAGCATCTGCATAACGGCGATATAGTAGGTATCAATCCTGAATTATTTTCTAACAACGCCTTTCTCGAGATCCAACAACAACTGAATACTTACGATATCCACCTACAGGGTGTTGACCTTATCAAGACATTGTGGACAGACAATCGAGCACCTATTCCAACCGGTCTGCTGTATGCCTACGACATTAAATATGCCGGTCAAAATGTAGCCGACAAATTGTCAATCGTGCGTCAGCAGATGGCAAATCAACGTGCTGACATTCTCATCACATCGGCTCTTGACGAGATAGCATGGTTGCTTAATATCAGAGGCACAGATGTGGAATTTAATCCGGTGGTAATAAGTTATTTAGTCCTTGACCAACAAGACTGCACTCTCTTTGTAGCACCGGAGAAACTGACAGCCGAAACAATTCAATATCTTGTTCAGAACAAGATAGGAGTTTCCGACTATGTCAATATCTATTCCGCCTTGAAACGTCTTGACGTGAATAAAAGCGTTATGTTTGACGGTTCAAAACTCAATCGCGCATTATACGAAGCCATACCTCAACATTGCAAAAAGATAGATAGTCATACGCCTATCGTACTGCTTAAGGCATGTAAAAACGATGTTGAACTTGAAGGCGAGCGTCAAGCCATGGTTAAAGATGGTGTTGCGCTGACACGTTTCTTTATGTGGGTGGAAAAAGCCGTAAAGGAACAGCAACTGACCGAGTACGCCCTTGGAATAAAACTCAAAGGTTTCCGCGCTGAACAAGAGAATTTCGTAGAAGAGAGTTTTGGTTCAATAGTTGGTTATCAAGGTAATGGGGCAATAGTTCACTATTCAGCACCGGCTGTAGGTTCATCTATTGTAGAGCCTAAAGGCATGCTTCTTGTCGATTCCGGTGGACAATACCTTGAAGGTACAACCGACATAACTCGCACGATATGTCTTGATAAGCCCACCGACCGCATGATACGCGACTACACGCTCGTGCTCAAAGGTCATCTGACACTCGCACAAGCCCAATTTCCATACGGTACACGTGGTGCGCAACTCGATGCTCTCGCTCGTCAATATCTATGGCACGATGGTCTGACCTACGGACACGGAACAGGGCATGGCGTAGGGCATTTCCTTTGTTGCCATGAAGGACCACAAAACATTCGTCTGAACGAAAATCCTGCTATCTTAGAACCCGGGATGATAGTGTCGGACGAACCGGGATTATATCGCACCGACTTATGGGGAATAAGAATAGAAAACTTAATATGCGTAACTAAAGACCAAACAACAGAGTTTGGAGAATTTCTGAAATTTGAAACTCTTACGCTTTTCCCGTACGAACGCCAACTAATAGATGTTAATCTTTTGAGCCGGAAAGATATAGAGTGGATCAATGATTACCAACAACGTGTTTACAACACTTTGGCTCCGCACTTGAATCCGGACGAACAATCATGGCTCAAAAATAAATGCAAAACAATATAATCATGAATTTGACAATCATTCTTTCCGAACATATATCACAAGCCGTCAAGGAGTTATATAGTCTTTCAGTAGAACCTCAACAGATACAACTTCAGAAGACCAAACGTGAATTTGAAGGCAACATAACTTTGGTTACATTTCCATTTGTAAAGGCTGCCCACAAGAGTCCTGAAATGGTGGCACAAGAGATAGGTAATTACTTGTGCGACCACACGAGCGAAGTGGCAAGTTTCAATGTCGTTAAAGGTTATCTGAATATCAATATTGATAAAGGTTTTTGGTTAGACACACTTATGGCTGTTGACAACGATGATAATTTCGGCATAACCCCCGCTACCGACCAATCGCCTTTAGTAATGATTGAATACTCATCGCCTAACACCAACAAGCCTCTGCACTTGGGACATATTCGCAATAATTTGTTAGGCTATTCGCTTGCTCAAATCATCAAAGCCAATGGTAATCGAGTAGTCAAGACAAATATAGTCAACGACCGCGGTATCCATATCTGCAAATCAATGCTTGCATGGCAACTATTTGGCAATGGCGAGACACCACAATCGTCAGGCAAGAAAGGCGACCACCTTGTAGGCGACTATTACGTGCGTTTCGATAAGGAATACAAAGCCCAAATCAAAGACTTAATGTCGCAAGGTATGGACGAAGAAACAGCTAAACGTGAGGCTCCACTAATCAAACAAGCACAACAAATGTTGGTACGCTGGGAGCAAGGTGATGCCGAAGTGCGCCAACTATGGGAAATGATGAACTCATGGGTCTATGATGGTTTTGACAAGACATATAAAGCACTTGGCGTTGATTTCGACAAGATATATTATGAAAGTCAGACCTACCTTATCGGCAAAGAAGAGGTAATGAAAGGATTAGAGCAAGGACTCTTCTACCGCCGCGACGATGGTTCAGTATGGGCTGACTTGACGAAAGATGGACTTGACGAAAAATTGCTCATACGTCAAGACGGCACATCGGTGTATATGACCCAAGATATTGGTACCGCTAAACGCCGCTATGAAGACTATCCTATTGACAAGATGATTTATGTCGTTGGTAATGAGCAGGAATACCATTTCAAGGTTTTAAGTCTTTTGCTTGACAAACTCGGATTTAAATTTGGTAAGGACTTAGTGCATTTCTCGTATGGCATGGTTGAACTGCCATTCGGAAAGATGAAGAGTCGCGAAGGCACCGTTGTTGATGCTGACGACTTGATTGCCGACATGATAGCCGATGCCAAGCAGATAAGTGCCGACAAGGTGAACCGACTGACTGATATCTCTGACGAAGAAGCCAACGAGATAGCCCGCATAGTGGCTCTCGGAGCATTGAAATACTTTATCTTGCGCGTTGACCCTCGCAAGAATATGCTTTTCAACCCTGAAGAGTCGATTGATTTCAACGGCGATACCGGACCATTTATTCAATATACCTACGCACGTATTCAGTCAGTGCTTCGTAAGGCAAACCAACTCAACGAACTATCATTCAAAGGTATAGGAATTTCTGAAAAGGAAACCAACCTCATCCAACGCCTTGCCGACTTCCCTACTATTGTACGTCAAGCAGGCACTGAATATAGTCCCGCAGTGATTACCAATTACGTCTATGACCTCGCCAAAGAATTTAACCAATTCTATCATGACTTTTCTATCCTTGGCGAAACGAATGACAAAGTGAGAGAATTTCGTATTGTTCTGACCCGCAATGTAGGCAAGATAATCAAGTCGGCAATGTCGCTACTTGGCATTGAAGTTCCTCAACGTATGTGATGACCGACGAATTACGCATATTCATTGCCCAACATGCTGACGATGATGTCAAACGGTTGGCTCTGCAATACAAATCATATCCTCACATCAGTCGTGAGGATATGATTTTTGCATTACAGCAAATAGAGGGCAGACAAAAAGCAAAACATAAAATACCTTCTTTCTACCACAACACTGATATACTCTACCCTCAACGTCTGTCGATGGAACAATGTTCGTCAGAACAAACAGCACGATATAAAGCAGATATATTCAAATCAATATGCCAACCCTACCACTCTTTTGCAGACCTTACCGGTGGTTTCGGCATCGACACTTATTTCATCTCAACCCTCTTTGAACAATCCCATTATGTTGAGCGAAATAGCGACCTATGCAAAATAGCAGAACATAATTTCAATATTCTCAATTCTAATATAACGCCTCACAACACTTCTACATCTGACTTTTTAACTCAAACTGAACCGTTAGACGCTATTTTTATCGACCCTGCTCGTCGCGACACGAGAGGTACCAAAGTGGTCAGGCTGCAAGATTGTGAACCTAACATCGTTGATTTATGGAAATCAATCCAACAAAAAAGCCGTTTTCAGATGGTCAAAATGTCGCCAATGATTGATTTAAGTCAAGTCATCAACTTGTTGCAACCAATGGCAATACATGTTGTTGCTGTAGAAGGCGAATGTAAGGAAATCATTTCGGTGAGCCAGTCCGGCTATGAAATCAGCAACGATGTCATTGCAATTAAAGCAATAAATTTACAAACCGACAACGACCAACAATTCATATTTACATTGCAAGAAGAGCAAAGTGCACGACCTCACTATGCCACATATTTGCAACACTATATCTACGAGCCTAATGCCGCCATAATGAAAGCAGGAGCATACCGGTCGATAGCCAATCACTTCAATATTGCCAAACTTGCGGCTAACACACATCTTTACACATCTGACACTTTGATAAACGATTTTCAGGGACGTATATTTGAAGTCATGTCGGCTGATATAAAGTTGCTGGTCGGTTGTAGAGCCAATATATTGACTCGCAATTATCCACTTTCAGCCCCACAACTACAATCACAACTTGCTAAAAAATACCACATTAAAGATGGTGGTACAGACTATATCATAGGCACCACAATAGGCAATCAGCACATTCTCATTCACGCCCTCAGATTGCAATAATCGCAAGCGTCAGATGCAACAAATTGTTGATAAATCGGTTGAAAAAATACTAATAAATTTAGGCTGATATGTTTGTGTATTTGCCAACAAACATGTAATTTTGCAGTCTGATTTTTTAAACACCTATTCAATATGCCCGGACGTCCTTCAACACGTAAAAAAGCCCCCTCAACCATTGATCCATTACCCAAAGACCTTCATGGTCGTACTGCCCCTGAGGCTCGGGACTTGGAAGACAAGATACTTGGTGCGATAATGATTGACCGCGATGCTTTCGGAAACATAGCCGAGATACTTCAGTACGATTGTTTTGTAGAGCCTCGCAACCAAATCATTTTTCAAGCGATGCAGAAACTCTATGCTCAGGAGGCACCGATTGACATGTACACCGTTATCGACCAACTGACAAGAGATGGTAATTTAGAGAAAGCAGGTGGTCCGTATATCATTGCTGATTTAACTACTCAAGTAGGCTCATCAGCCCATTTAGTGTATCATGCTCGCATTGTAGCGCAAAAAGCCCTTGCTCGCGACTTGATACGCATGGCTATACATGTTGAAGAACAAGCCTATGAAGGAGAAACCGATGTCAACGACTTACTACAACAGGCAGAAGCCGAAGTGTTTCAGATATCGCAAAACCGCCAAAAGCGTGATGTTGTACCTATTGGAAATGTAATCTCTGAGGCATACCGGCGCATGCAGAAAGCAGCCAAAAACGATGGTGGCTTGAGCGGAGTAACTACAGGATATCATAAACTAGACAAACTAACCCTTGGCTGGCAACGTTCAGACCTAATCATTATTGCTGCACGTCCTGCTATGGGTAAAACAGCCTTCGTCCTCTCAATGGCTAAACGTATGGCTGTTGACAACAACATTCCGGTGGCTATGTTCTCACTCGAAATGTCGAACGTTCAGTTAGTCAACCGTTTAATATCAAACCTTTGCGAAATCGAGCAGAGCAAGATACGTTCAGGTCAACTGACAAATAAAGAATGGCAAAATCTTGATTCCAAAATCAGCGTGCTGCAAAATGCTCCACTTTATTTAGACGACACGCCTTCACTATCAATATCAGAATTGCGGTCGAAAGCCAGAAAATTAGTACGCGAGCGAGACGTTCAATGTATAATTATTGACTACTTGCAACTTATGAACGCCACCGGCATGAATCCCGGCAGTCGTGAACAAGAGGTTAGTATGATTTCACGTAACCTCAAAGGTCTTGCCAAAGAACTTGATATTCCAATCATAGCCCTCTCGCAATTAAATCGTACAGTTGAGGGGCGTATGGGTATTGAAGGCAAACGCCCTCAACTATCAGACCTTCGTGAGTCAGGTGCCATAGAGCAAGATGCTGATATGGTGTGTTTTATCCACCGTCCCGAATATTATCATCAACTTGATGATGGTAGGGGAAATTCGTTTGTCGGTATGGCAATAATCATCGTTGCCAAGCACCGTAATGGTGCCGTTGACGACGTTATCTTGCGTTTCAGAAAAGAATATGCTAAATTTGAGGACGATGATGGTATTCGCGAACCGGCAAAAACCAAAACACTTCAGTCAAGCATGAATAATCCTAAAGCCATACCAAGTTCAACAGAGGCAAGTCTGAACCAAAGCGATGACTCACTGCGTCCGGAACAAGACGAACCTGCATTTTAAAATTATGATACTACACCCAAATGCTAAAATAAATATAGGTCTGCAAGTAGGCGATACCTTACCTAATGGATACCATAACATAGAGACTGTGTTCTATCCTATCGATCTGCATGATGAGATAGAAATCAATCTTACCGATGGTCCTACCACTTTTACTTCAGATGGTATAACTATTGATTGCACGGCAGAACAAAATCTTATTGTCCGCACTTATAATGTTATGAAACAACATTTTAGCATTGGCAATGTAGATATTCATCTTGCTAAACACATACCTTTCGGCGCCGGTTTAGGCGGTGGAAGTAGCGATGCTGCCTTTACAGCCTATGCGCTCAACCTTCTCTTTGAACTCAATCTGACCAACAAACAGTTAGCACAAGTAGTGGAACCAATAGGAGCCGATTGCCCGTTTTTTATCTACAATCGACCGATGTTTGCTCAAGGTATTGGCACGCTTTTATCTCCAATAGACCTCGATTTAAGCACCTTATGGCTTGTGTTAGTCAAACCTGATATCAATATACCAACCGCAGCAGCCTACAAAACAGTGCCTTGCATAAACTTAGGCGGCATACCTGAAAAAACACTATTTTCATCACCTGCACAATGGCGAGAAACTATAACTAACGCTTTTGAAAAATCTGTTTTTCCGCAATATCCACAGATAGCAGAAATTAAGAATCAACTATACACCGAAGGTGCGCTATACGCAAGTATGACCGGCACCGGAGCAGCAGTATATGGACTATTCGACCATCGTCCGAATATCAAAGATTTGTTCAGCAATCACTTCGTATATGTTGAAATGATTTCGTAGTCATCGTCTGAAATCAATAATATCCACTCTCAAAGTAGGGACGTTGCTCGTCAACGTCCTTAATTTATTTCTCACCTAAATCATATTACAAATTATTAGTGTTTGGTTAATCTATCGTTCCCCGTAGGGAATATCTTTTAATAGAATTCTGATACATAAACAATATCTTTTCCATTACACAGATTCAACTGCGAAAGAAATCTGTTAATTCTGTTAATTCTGTGAGCCAATACATTATAGATTCAACGCAAATGGAAAAACATAATATGCCGTTTCCTCAACGCCTATCGCGTTAGCGATTTAATGTTAATAGAATAATATCGTTTCTCTCTTGATTTTTTGTTTGATTTTTTCGGTGTATCGAACACCAGAAAACAAGAAACTTAAGATATCTATTCCAACTTGCGTGGTGGATAAAAGAGTCAAAAAACAGCCTAAAGGGGGATTGAAAACATAAAAATGGTGAAAAATGTAAGAAAATGGTGGAAAATGTTTGGTTAGTCTAAAAAAAAGTTATAATTTTGCAGCGTAAAGATTTGACAAAACAATTTGTTGCTACCAAACCTTCTACTACCCCAATTTAAGACGCCAAAACAAGATGTCTTCCTTCTATGGCAACATATCATCTCGAGCCGACGATAAGGGCAGGGTTATAGTACCTGCCATGTATCGTAGAAATATCCCAGAGGAGAATGGCAAACTATCTCTTATTCTAACAAAAGAAGATAATTGCAATTGCCTCGCGCTCTACCCCAAGCAGTACTGGGAAGAAGTGCTCGATGTTTTGTTCGCTTCTTACCCTGAGAACCGGCAAGAATGGACTGCCGACCAAAAACGTACACTCAATAAGTTTATCAAAGATGCGCAACTCGTTGACCTCGATAGTCAAGGGCGCATCTTAATTGATAAGCAAAAATTACCGGTGGTTGGTAACGGGAAAAATCTCGTTTTTTCAGGTATGGTTAAGTATTTTCAGTTGTGGGATGCTGACGAGTACCAGCGTTTTCTTGATGGTACAGATGCAGACGATACCAAACCAGATGACAACAATGCATAATCAGACTAATATCGCGTCTAACCATGCAGTCTGTTTATCACATACCTGCCTTATTGTCGGAAACCGTCAATAACTTGAATGTCAAACCCGATGGACATTATGTCGATGTTACATTCGGTGGTGGCGGTCACTCAAGAGCCTTATTCAAACTACTCAATAATCACGGTCATTTGTATGCCTTCGATCAAGACATTGACGCTCAGCAAAATTCTATCACCGACCCTCGTTTCACTTTTATACATTCCAATTTCAGATATCTAAAAAATTTCATGACCTACTATGGTGAAATTGGCAATATCAATGGTATCATAGCCGATTTAGGCGTATCATTTCATCATTTCGACAGCGAACAGCGAGGCTTTTCGTTTCGTTTCAATGGTCCGCTTGACATGCGAATGAACAAATCAGCCACTCTGACTGCCCAACAAGTAGTTAATCAATATAGTGTTGAACAACTCACGCAAATATTCAGGCTCTATGGCGAACTTCCTAACGCCCGACAAATAGCACAACATATAGCGACAGAAGCACAACAACATAGCATTGATAGTATCGAACAACTCAACGACATTGTCATACCATTGTGCGGAAAAGATAAGGAAAAGAAAAAACTTGCATGCGTTTACCAAGCACTTCGCATTGAGGTTAACGATGAACTTGGAGCATTACGCCAACTTTTGCTATCAAGCCACGAAATACTTGCAACAGGTGGCAGAATAGCGATTTTAACTTATCATAGTTTGGAAGACAGAATTGTGAAAAATTTCTTCAGAAGCGGCAATATAGAGGGCAATATAGAAAAAGATTTCTACGGTAACATACTCACGCCATGGCGAGTAATCAACAATAAGGTAATTACTCCGTCAGCAAATGAGATTGCCACTAACCCACGCTCACGAAGTGCCAAACTACGAATAGCAGAGAAATTATAAACCTTAAATACCTTACTATTATGGACTTAAAGACAATTTGGAATAAAATACTATATCGCGAGGACGAGAATAAGTCGTCGGAGGAAATAATTGATGATGAGGCAAGAAGTGAGGAACGAATCAATTTTTTCAAAAACATTATCAATGGAAACTGGCTTACATGGGATTTTATGCGTAGTCAGCGCATATTATTCGCTATGTTAGCAATCATGTTTATCGCATGGACAGACAATAGGTATCGTTGTGAGGGTGAACGTTCACGCCTTTCAAAACTACAAAAAGAAGTTGTCCAAAAGCGATATGAAGATTTGGAAACATCAGCCAAATTAGTAGAGATGAGCAGACAGTCGCACGTGATTGAAAGTTTGCAAAAATACAATAGTAAACTTAAAGAGAGCGACACCCCTGCCATCAAAATCGAATAACACTTAAATTCTACATTATGAACACGACTAAACAAAATTTGCTAATAAGATATATTTTGGTTTGCGGTGTAACAGCATTGCTCTTGTTAAGTATATTGATAAAAATTATTATCATTCAGACCTATGAACGCGACCGCTGGATGGAAGAGGCTGCAAAACAGAAAAAGACGGATATTGAGGTAGAACCAAATAGAGGTAATATATATGCGGCTGATGGTCGATTGATGGCAAGTTCACTACCGACCTATACACTCTATCTCGATCCGTGCACTGATTGGTATATGATGGACACAAGCAAGAATTTCAACAAATATGTTGATAGCATAGCCATCAATTTGAGTCACATCATAGGTGATGAGCCGGCAGAAGCCTATAAGACAAGGTTAGTAGATGCCCACAAGAATGGCATGCGCCGAATAAAATTGAGCAAATCAGAAGTATCATATCGGCAGCAAGAGGCGATAAAAGAACTTGCACCTTTCAAATATGGTCGTATCAGAGGCGGCCTCACTATGATTGAAAAGAAAAGACGCAAACAGCCTTTCGGTTCACTTGCTCGCCGCACATTAGGCAATGTCAATATGATTGACGACCCATCAAGAGGTGCTATTGAAGGTGAGGGCAATAGCGGTATCGAACTCTATTACAACCAATTACTTAAAGGCACACCGGGCAAAAGTATTCGACAGCGTATAGCATATAAAGATGAGATTGAAATCGTGCAACCTGCACTCAATGGGGCTGATATATACACAACACTTGATATCGACTTGCTTGATATTACTGAATACGCACTCCGCAAACAACTCACTTATAGTGAGGCTTCGTGGGGTTGCGCGGTGTTGATGGAAACGAAGACAGGCGATATAAAAGCCATTGTCAACCTTCAGAAAGGCGACGACAACAAATATTACGAAACAGTCAACTATGCTGCTCAGGCATTTGAGCCTGGCTCTACATTTAAGACACTGTCGCTCATGGCGGCATTAGACGAAAATATGGTTGACCTCACCGACTCGATAGAAACGGGCAATGGCACATGGATATACAAAGATAAAGATAACCCTATTCACGACACTCATACATGGGGTACAATAACTGTAAAACAAGCACTTACCGTTTCGTCGAACGTCGCATTAGCAAAAATTATCACTAAAGGCTATAAGGAAAAGGCTGAAAAATATGTTGCGAAACTTGAAGATATGGGTTTTACGCAACCTATCGAAATTGCTATTCCCGGAGCACATACTCCAACCATTACAGTGCCATCCGACAAAGAGACATTAGCACACATGGCATTCGGTTATTCGGTCAAAATTCCACCCATCTATATGCTGATGTACTATAATGCAATAGCCAATAATGGCGTGATGGTTGAACCTAAATTAGTGAAAGAAATACGTGATAACAATAAAGTGATTCAAACGTTCAACACTCATGTTATCAATGATAAGATATGTAAGACAAGTACACTGAAGGATATTCGCGAATGTTTGGAAAGTGTCGTGTGGGGAGAAAATGGCACAGCCCGTGCAGCACAAAGCGATACAGTTCATATCGCAGGTAAGACTGGAACAGCACGATTAGTGAAAAACGGCAATTATATCAATGCCCACCGCATTATGTTTTGCGGTTTTTTCCCATACAACGACCCACAATATAGTTGCATTTGCGTCATTGAACGACCCATCAGAGGTGGTGCTGGTTCATTATGCGGTAGAGCAGTGAAAGAGATAGCCGAACATACAATGGCAATCAAAGGAGTTGTGCCAATCGACAATATAAGTGCCAACACAGACAGCCTAACCAAACCTCGCATTAAGGATGGCAATCTGACGGCACTCAAAAAAGTTTCACGTCAAGCAGGGGTCAAACTCAATCGCCACTATTCGGATTCGACCAACTGGGGGGCGGTAGATAAAGATTTGAATGTTAAAAACATCAATATAAGTCCGTATTTTATTCCTGATGTAGTAGGTATGGGCGCAAAAGATGCTATTTACGCTATTGAGCAAACAGGCATGAAAGTGCGCATAAGTGGTCAGGGCACAGTTTATAAACAAAGCCTTGCAGCAGGCAAACCAGTACAGCCGGGAGGAACAGTATATATAGAACTTCGTTAGATTATGTTATTATCAAAACTCATATCCGACCTTCGTCCGATTGACGTCATAGGAAGTCTTGACATTCCTATTGACTCAATTACATTCGATTCTCGTCAGGTAGGTCAGAACACATTGTTTGTAGCCATGAGCGGCACAAATGTTGACGGACACAAATTTATTCCGACAGCCATCAGCAATGGTGCGTCCGCTATCTTGTGCGAACAACTGCCTGCCGACAAGTCAGATGTTACATACATACAAGTTGCTTCAACAGCCGTAGCACTTGGTTTAGTGGCTAATACTTGGTTCGATTACCCAAGCAAACGATTGACCCTCGTAGGCGTTACCGGCACTAATGGCAAGACCACAATCGCTACCCTACTCTACAAGATGACACGCTTGTTTGGTAAAAAAACGGGACTTTTAAGCACCGTCTGCAACTACGTTGACGATGAGGCTGTCCCTTCTACACATACCACACCTGATCCGTTAGAACTCAATGCCCTATTGCGACAAATGGTAGATGCAGGGTGCGAATATGCTTTTATGGAAGTAAGTAGCCACTCTGTTGTTCAAGAACGTATAGCAGGTTTGCAATTTGATGGCGGAGTATTTACCAACCTGACGCGTGACCATATTGATTATCACAAGACATTTGAAAACTATCGCGATGCGAAAAAAGCATTTTTCGATCGCTTGCCAAAATCTGCTTTCGCAGTTACTAATAAAGACGACCGCAACGGACTTGTGATGACTCAAAACACTGCTGCCAAAATACATACATATTCCATGCAAACACTTGCCGACTTCAAAGGACGAATTATTGAAGAAAACTTTGAAGGTATGGAGATGAACATCAATGGCAATGATGTTATTCTACCGCTCATAGGCAGATTTAATGCTTACAATGCTTTGGCAATATATGGCACTGCAATATGTCTTGGATTTGAGCCGATTGAAGTATTACGTATTATGAGTATGCTCAAGCCCGTGAACGGTCGCTTTGAGAGCATACGTTCACCTAAAGGTTGGACTGCGATTGTTGACTATGCGCACACACCGGACGCTGTGGCAAATGTCATCAACACCATCAATGAAATACGGCCAAAAGGTTCATCGCTTATTACCGTTGTAGGTTGTGGCGGCAATCGCGATAAAGGTAAACGCCCGATGATGGCTCAAGAGGCAGTTAAAGGCAGTACGAGAGTTATACTCACTTCAGATAATCCGCGCGACGAAGAACCGCAGGACATACTCAATGATATGCTTGCAGGCTTAGACAACCATCAACGCCAACAAACGCTTACCATCATTGACCGCCGCGAGGCTATACGCACAGCCTGCATGCTTGCTCAACCCAAAGATGTGGTTCTCATTGCAGGCAAAGGACATGAAGACTACCAAATAATCAAAGGAGTAAAACATCATTTCGACGACCACGAAATAGTCAAAGAAATGATATAAACCAATCAACTTATCAACCAATCAACTTATCAACTCATTAACTCATTAACTTATTAACTTATCATGTTGTATCATCTTTTCACATATCTTGATAGTGCCTACGATTTTCCGGGTGCACGTATGTTCGGCTATATTTCATTCCGTTCAGGTATGGCTTTTATTACAGCCCTTCTGACTGCCACTGTGTTTGGTAAACGCATAATTGATTTTTTGCAACGCAAGCAAATAGGCGAAACAATACGCGACCTCGGTTTAGAGGGAGAGAAGAATAAAAAAGGAACACCTACAATGGGAGGACTGATAATCATATTGTCGATATTGGTGCCGACACTATTGTTTGCCAATCTTACCAACATATATGTCCTTCTTATGATTGCAACCACCATACTGCTTGGAATATTGGGCTTTCTTGACGACTATATCAAGGTGTTCAAACATGATAAAAACGGACTCAATGGTAAGTTTAAGATTGTCGGACAAGTGATGGTTGGTCTGCTTGTAGGTTTGGTACTCTGGCTTTCTCCTGAAGCCACAATTCGTGAAAATATAGAATACAAAAACGCTAATAACCAAACTATTGCAGCCATAGCCGAAACACCGACACATGGAACGCAAACAACTATTCCGTTCTTTAAAAACAACAACTTAGACTATGCCGATATTTTTTCATGGGCAGGCGATTACAAGCAGACATTAGGCTGGATATTCTTCATCTTTGTCTGCATCTTTATCGTTACAGCCGTTAGCAATAGTACCAATTTAACTGATGGTCTTGACGGATTGGCGGCTGGAACATCTGGTATATGCGGTGCTACGCTTGGTATTTTGGCATACGTCTCCGGTAACATACAGATGGCAAGTTTTTTGAACACCATGTATATTCCCGGCATAGGCGAGATGATGATTTTTGCGTCATGCTTCTTAGGTGCCACAATAGGTTTCTTATGGTTCAATGCTAATCCTGCACAAGTCTTTATGGGCGACACGGGAAGTCTGACACTTGGTGGTATAATAGCCGTATTTGCAATAATATGTCGCAAAGAATTGTTGTTACCTATTCTTTGCGGTGTGTTTATGACAGAAAGTCTATCGGTTATGATTCAGACATTTTATTTCCGACATACTAAGAAGTCAACCGGCACAGGACGTAGGGTATTTAAGATGACTCCTCTGCACCACCATTTCCAAAAGCCCGGCGATGGTTCAATAGATGCAATCATTCAAAAACCATATCTACCGGTTCCGGAAAATAAGATTACAGTTCGCTTTTGGCTTATCAGCCTCATGCTGGCTGCACTAACTATACTAACACTTAAAATGCGATAAACACAATCATTTGTCAACTATATGAAATCACTTATCACTATATTGGGAGCAGGTGAGAGCGGCACAGGAGCAGCCGTACTCGCTAAGAAAAAGGGCTTTGATGTTTTTGTCAGCGATAATGGCAACATCAAAGAGCCTTATAAGGCTATGCTTGACAAGTACGAGATTAAATGGGAAGAAAACCAACACTCGCAAGACTATATCCTCACGTCAGCCGAAGTAATCAAAAGTCCAGGTATTCCTAACAACTCACCACTTATTGTTGCTCTGACACAAAAAGGCATACCAGTCATATCTGAAATAGAATTTGCAGCGCGTTATACAGATGCTAAAATGATTTGCATAACAGGTAGTAACGGTAAGACTACTACCACATCGCTTGTCTTCGATATTCTCCAACGCGCCGGTCTGAACGTTGGACTTGCAGGTAATATAGGCAATAGCCTTGCGATGCAAGTAGCCACACAACATCATGATTACTACGTTATCGAATTATCGTCGTTCCAACTTGACAACATGTATGATTTCAAAGCCGATATAGCCATCTTGCTCAACATCACACCCGACCATCTCGACCGCTACGATTTCCAATTCCAGAAATATGTTGATGCCAAATTCCGTATCACACGCAATCAGACATCTCAAGATGCCTTTATCTATTGGAGCGAAGATCCGGTGATAGATGCTGAACTTCAGAAACTTCACCCACAAGCCACACTCTATCCTTTTGGAATGAAAAATAGCGATACGGTTGATGCTCAAGCACATAATGTAGCATACGTTGACGGCAAGCAATTTGTAGTTCGCGCCACAGACTCATCTATATTACTCAGTATTCCGACCGAACAATTATCGCTTAAAGGCAGACATAATACATTCAATTCGATGGCAGCCGGTATAGCGGCTCAACTGCTTAACATCAGAAATGAGGTTATACGAGAGTCGCTTATGGGTTTCAAAGGAGTAGAGCATAGGCTTGAATATGTAGCAACGATACGCAATGTACGTTTTATCAACGATAGCAAGGCCACTAATGTTAACTCATGTTGGTATGCATTAGAGAGTATGACCACCCCGACAATACTTATTCTTGGAGGTAAAGACAAAGGCAACGACTACAGCGAAATCGACCAATTAGTGCGTCAGAAAGTCAAGACATTAGTATTCATGGGCTTGCATAATGAAAAACTGCATGAGCATTTCGACTCATTCGGCATAGAGATTATTGACACTGACAACATAAAAGACGCAGTAAGCAAAGCATACGAAGCCGCATCTGAAGGCGACACAGTGCTACTCTCCCCATGTTGCGCAAGTTTCGACCTATTTACAAGTTATGAAGACCGAGGCAGACAATTCAAACAACAAGTCCTTGATTTATAAATAATCATAATTAAGTTTATCAGGTAAAAAATACTATTTATCATCGTTTTATGACTAACTTTTTAACAAAGACCTTATGACTAACAATATTGTAAAAAATTTACGATACGGAGATCGCGTCATTCTGATTGTGTATCTCACTTTGTGCGTTATCTCGGTGATAACCATGTTTTCTGCATCGTCATATCTTGCTTATAAAGATGATAGTTATACCGGTCCGGTTTTACGACATGCCGCTATCATAATAGGAGGATTGGTTATAGCTGGAATAGTCTATTTTATGCCACAAAAATACATTCGACTTGCCGGATATGGCGGTCTTGTAATATCTATCATACTACTACTCTACGTAACACTATTTGTCAAAGGAACAGATGAGTCTTCACGTGAAATTGATTTGGGATTTTTCAGATTCCAGCCTTTTGAAATAGCCAAGATTAGTCTGATAATTGTTGTGGCAGATTTGCTTTCCAGAATCAAAGATTCCGACAATGAGCGAAAATATTTTGGGATGATTGTTGCTTTTGTTGCATTGATTTGCCTTCTTATCATGGTAAATAACTTGTCAACAGCCCTTATTCTTGGCGCCGTTGTTTTCCTCATGATGTTTGTGGCAAATATCAATTGGAAATATTTGGTCGGCATAATAGGAACGATAGTGATTGTTGCGCTATCAGGCTATGGTATAGCGCATAAGATGATCGACAGCGGAGTGCATTTCTCAGGTGCTTTCAGACGTGTTCCTACATGGGTCAATCGTGTTGACCATTTCTTTGACCGTAAAGACACAGATGCTAAATTCGACCGAAATGCTGAAGGCAATTATCAACCTTACTATTCACAATTAGCCGTGGCACGCGGTTCAAAAAGTCCGTTTGGTGTTTTACCGGGTAATTCGGTTGAGCGCGATTATCTGCCTAATGCATACGATGACTATGTGTTTGCCATAGTGGTTGAAGAATCAGGTTTTGTAGGTGCATTCATCATCATAGTGTTATACTTTCTTATTGTTTTCCGAGCGGGCATGTTGGCATATAAGAGCACAAGTAGTTACGTCGCTATATTAGCAATGGGCATATCAATGATGATTACTTTCCAAGCCATAGTGAGTATGATGGTGGTGGTCGGCATCATACCTGTAACCGGTCAACCATTGCCAATCATATCAAGAGGCGGCACATCGATGTTGATAACGTCTATCTATTTCGGTATTCTGCTGGGCATATCGCGAGCACAAAACCAGAAGCAAGTCGAGGCGATAGAGATTAAGCGACAAAGCGAGGAGAACATACCAATAATAGATATGACTGAAGAAAATTAAGTAACATAGACAAACATGAAACGATTAGTTTTAACATTGGCAATTATTGGTACATTGGCACTCAGTTGTAGTGCAACCAATCTCACCACAAACGACATACAAGGTAGTTATCTGCTTAATTTATGCGAACTTATGCCTGAACTGAATTATATGCAGTCCACCTCTGAACAAGTCAATCAGATTGACCCAAGGCAATATTGCGATATGCTGAACATAACTATGCATATCAACAATGGCAATTTTTATATTACCTACAATTCCGATGTCAAAGATGCGCTATTGGAGTCCGGCATCATGGAGTCGGAATTTGCGAATATGAGTGGTCAACTACAAATTGATGCCGGTTCAATATTATATCTCGTTCATGAAGGTAAGAAAGATGAGTTGGGTATCATAACCCGCAATCCATCAACAGGCGATTTGAGAATTATCAATTCGGGCGAGTTAAGCCATGATATAAACCCAATAATCAACTTACACAAACTATAATTTACTATGCGTTATTTAATTTCCGGAGGCGGCACGGGTGGTCATATATTTCCTGCTGTCAGTATAGCCAATGCGCTGAAACAATTAGATTCGGAAGCCGATATTCTGTTCGTAGGAGCCGATAATCGTATGGAAATGGAACGTGTTCCACAGGCAGGCTATCGTATTGAGGGTTTGCCAATACGTGGTTTTGACCGCAGCAATATCTTACGCAACATTCCGATAATGTTCGATTTGCTTCGTTCAATGGTTAAAGCTCGCAAGATTATTCGCAATTTTCGTCCGGATGTAGGAGTAGGTGTAGGAGGTTATGCAAGTGGTGCGGCCATGAAGATGGCTGCAAAGATGGGCATACCTATTCTACTGCAAGAGCAAAACGGCTTTGCCGGTGTAACCAACAAACTGCTCAAAGACGATGCTGCATGTATATGCGTTGCATACGAAGGTATGGAACGATTTTTTCCAAAAGAAAAAATTATTCTGACCGGCAATCCGGTACGACAAAACTTGAAAGACGGTAGTCGTAGTGAAGCAATGACTTATTTCGGGTTGTCAGCCGACAAACCGACGTTGCTTATTATAGGCGGCAGTTTGGGTGCTCGCACTATCAATCAGAGTGTAATAGCATGTTTAGATCTTATCGCACAGTCTGACATACAAGTGATTTGGCAAACGGGCAAGAACTACATAGCCGATTGTCGTGCAGCACTTGACAATAACGAACAAGCCAAAGCGCATATATGGGTATCTGATTTCGTTACACGCATGGATTTGGCATACGCTGCCGCTGATTTGGTCATATCACGTGCAGGCGCAAGCAGCATATCAGAACTTGAATTGTTAGGCAAGCCTGCCATACTTGTGCCATCACCTAATGTAGCAGAAGACCATCAAACTCATAATGCAATGGCATTGGTAAAACGTCAAGCAGCACTGATGGTTAAAGATGCGGATGCTAAGTCTGAACTCATACCACTTGCTCTTTCGACAATACATGACAACGCTCAATTACATCAACTGCATGAAAACGTATTGGCTATGGCGCAAACTAATTCTGCCAATCGTATAGCGCAAGAAGTCATCAAATTAGCCAAAAAAGAAAAATAACATTACACCCAAAAGTTAAAAAAGCGAGGCATTTGCTGATTGCCTCGCTTTTATTTTGCCATATCACTGAAAAGCAGTAATTTTGTTGCCCCAACGACGTCAGCAACTATGATTTACCCTACTGCATTTGAGCAAAAAATCGGTTTCGACCGCATACGCACAATGCTTCAAAGCCTATGCCAATTTGAGTTAGGCAAAGAAGAGGTTGAAAAAATCTGTTTTTCAACCGATTATGATGTTGTTGCCAATGGTATATCACTCACAGCTGAAATGCATAATCTCCTTAACACCCCCACATTAAATCTTCCATTAGGTGCAATGTCGGATTTAAGAGAGATGCTCGGTCGCATACGTCTTGAAGGTTTGTATTTAGATGAGAATGAACTTGATACGATAAGAAAAACTCTAAGCACGACAATACTCTTAGTCGCATTTCTCAATCAGTTGGACGCGACACAATTTCCGCTACTCAACCAACTTCAACAAACTACCAATATAGTACAATTTCAGACTATATCAAAACATATAGACTCTATTCTCGACCGTTTTGGTAAAATCAAAGACAATGCTTCACCTGAGTTGGCTCGGATACGCCGAGAACTCACCTCATCACAAGGTTCGGTATCGCGCACGCTGAACGCCATTTTGCGCCAAGCGCAAGCCGACGGTATCGTTGATAAGGATGTAGCACCAACACTGCGCGAAGGACGTTTAGTCATACCTGTACCGCCAATGTACAAACGTAAATTAGGCGGCATAGTACACGATGAGTCGGCAACGGGTAAAACGGTATATATAGAACCGACAGCAGTGGTAGAGGCAAACAATCATATCCGAGAACTTGAAAATGAAGAGCGGCGCGAGATAATCAATATATTACGCAGGACGTCCGATATCATACGGCCTATTGTTCCTGATATATTAGACGCACAACTTTTTTTGGGCAAGGTAGATTTTCTGCACGCTAAGGCATGCTTGGCACAACAGATAGGCGCAATAAAGCCTGCTATTCAGCACCGACCGACAATAGATTGGTATTCGGCTACCCACCCTTTGCTTTTACTATCACTTCGCAGCAAAGGAGAAACTATTGTTCCGCTTAATATCAGATTGGACAATAAGCACCGCATATTGCTCATTTCCGGTCCTAACGCTGGCGGTAAGTCGGTATGTCTCAAGACAGTGGCACTACTGCAATACATGCTCCAATGCGGATTGCTCATACCTCTTGCCGACAAGTCTCGTATGGGACTATTTAAAAATATCTTTATTGACATTGGCGATGAACAGAGTATAGAGAACGACCTCTCTACCTACTCTTCTCATCTGCTTAACATGAAGTATTTTGTCAAACATAGTAATGTCGACACATTGCTACTTATTGATGAGTTTGGCACCGGCACCGAACCTCAGATAGGTGGAGCAATAGCACAGGCAACACTTGAACAACTATGTCAGAGCGGTGCTTTCGGTGTGATAACAACGCACTACCAAAATCTGAAACATTTTGCACAAGACACCGATGGTATCATCAATGGTGCTATGCTTTACGACCGCCAACAACTACGTCCGCTCTTTCAACTCTCCATAGGCAAGCCCGGAAGCAGTTTTGCTATCGAAATAGCCCGCAAGACAGGCCTTCCGGAACAGATAGTGCGCAAGGCACAAGAACTTGTAGGCTCTGACTATGTTGACTATGATAAACACCTGCAAGACATAGCACGCGACAAACGCTATTGGGAGCAAAAAAGACAAACGATACATGAGCGTGAGAAAGAGTTGAACGAACGAATAGCATATTATGAAAAAGAGATATCGCAACTTCGCGAGACACGCCGGCAGATGATTGAACAAGCCAGACAAGAGGCTGCAGACCTTCTGCAAAAGTCAAATGCTACTATCGAACATACCATTCAGCAAATCAAGGAAGCGCAAGCCGAAAAAAATCAGACTCGTCAGGCTCGTAAGAAAATAGAGCAACTGAAATCAAAGATTGAACACCAGCAATCGAAGGGTCAGAAGCAAGGGCAAAACAAAGGAACAACTGCATCGACAACTACACCACTATCAGTAGGTTGCGATGTGCGTATCACCGACCGCAACATGAACGGCATAGTGCTCGAACTGAACGATAAAAAAGCCCTTGTGGCAATAGGTGATATAAAGACATGGATAACGACTAATAAACTGGAGTTCATACCACCTGAAAAAGTAAAACGCACACAACAAGTCAGAATACATCAACTCAACACTGCCGCCACAAAGATACAACAAAAAACTCTCACTTTTAATTCCACACTTGACGTTCGCGGTATGCGAGCCGATGATGCTCTGCAAGCAGTAACATATTTTCTTGACGATGCCACAATGGTCAATGCCAAAGAAGTACGCATACTTCATGGCACAGGCAATGGCATACTGCGACAACTGATTAGAGAATACCTGCCGACATATCCGCTTGTAGAGAGTTTCAAAGACGAACATGTTGATTTCGGAGGTGCCGGCATAACAGTGGTAAAATTAGAATAAGTCAATGACTTACAGATTTAATAACAAAATACATATCATGAAACACTTTAAACTTACATTCATTTTTTGTATGAGTGCAGCGAGCCTTCTTGCTGCACCACCAACAAATTATTATTCATCTCTTGATGGTAAAACGGGCAGCAACATCAAATCAGCCCTTACCTCAATCATTTCTTCACACACCAACGTTGGCTACGACGGACTATACGAAGTGTATGAAAAAGCCGATATGCGCGAAGATGGCGTAACACTGTGGGATATGTACTCCGATTGCGAGTTTACAATCAAAGACACCAAAGGTTCAAACGCCAATGTGTGCGGTTGCTACAATCGTGAGCATAGTCTGCCTAAATCATGGTGGGGTGGTGGCAAAGCGGCACAATACTCTGATGCTTATCATGTTATACCAACTGATTGCCGCGTTAATGGTCAACGCAGCAATTATGCTTTCGGCGAATGTGAGGGCGGTACACGACTGACAGCCAAAGCGCGTGGCAAACTTGGTACATCAACATTTAGCGGCTATTCAGGAACCGTATTTGAACCCGATGATGAATATAAGGGTGATTTCGCACGTCATTATTTCTACATGCTTACTGCCTACCCTAATGTTGATTTTTCAGACGGCAATGGCGGTGCAATGTTCTCACAAGCCGGTGAACTGACTTCATACGGTCTGGCTCTTCTGCTCAAATGGCATCGCATGGACCCAGTATCAACCAAAGAACTCAACCGCAACGATGCTGTGAGCGGATTTCAGAAAAACCGCAACCCTTTTATTGACTACCCTTGTTTGGTAGAATATATATGGGGAAATAAAAAAGGTGAGGCTTTGAATATCAATGCTATAATGTGTGCTTATTCAGCAGAATATGCAACATCCGACCAAACAGGTTGCTACAATCAGCCCACATCGCCAACAATCCTTAACCCGCAAAACAATACAACCATCAATATCGGTTCTGCATCACTGAACAAAACAATCAGCAAAAACATAACTATCGAAGCAGCATTGCTGACATCACCTATAACACTATCGCTTTCAGGTGCCAACGCTGACTTTTTCAAACTATCGACCAACACTATTCCTGCCGAGACAGCCAACAAGACGACAGAGATTGCTATTTCATATAGTCCAACAGCATTAGGCAATCATAGTGCTAAACTAACGCTTACAAGCCCTAACGCTAACACCGTCAGTGTAACACTGACCGGCTCATGTATAGCAAGTCTGACAAGTCCTTCAACCGACATATATATTACCAACAATAATGTTGGGACACCGATGCCATTTATCATAAGAGTAGCAGGTACGAACTTATCCGACGACATAACACTCACATTAAGCGGCACTTATGCTGATATGTTCAATTTATCACACACTACAATCACAGCCGCTCAAGCACAAGAAGGTTTCAATGTAAATGCCACCTACACCCCAACCGCTCTTGGCACACATGCTGTCACGCTGACAGTAAGCAGCAAAGATTTCAGCACAAAAACTATTAGCATAAAAGGTAACAGCGTATTTACCGTACTGCCGGTAACATACATCACATACCATAGTGCACAACTCAATTGGACTAATGCCGGAGTAACTAATTATACGATTAACGTGTTCCAGAAATCAGTTTTTGGTACCGACGAGGTTCTGATTATGACTGACGATTGCAAGGCAACAAAAGGAACGAAAAGCGGTTACACAGCAATAGAAAACGATGCGCTGCGCTTAGGTTCAGGCAGTAGCATGGGGACACTAACATTTAATAATCTCGACCTCTCAGCAGGCGGACGCATAGAATTTGAAGCCAAATACTACAATAAAGACGACTGCCCGGTAGAAGTCAAATTAGGTTCTACAACCCTTGCAACCCAACAACTAAGCAATGAATTTGCAATCTACTCTATTGAAGTGCCAGCCAACGACGATTACAAGGATGTTGCACTAACATTTAGTACAATAGAAAAAAGCAAACGCGTGATACTGAAAACAGTCAGTGTTTATACAGGCGGAGAACAAATCAACGATGTATCTATCGATGGTTATCCACGCGAAGTAAGCAATCTTCTATCATTTGTAGTTGAAAACTTGGACTCACTGACCGAATATTGGGTAACCATACAGCCTGAGGGACAAAAAGTATCGGAAGAGATGATGCTTATAACCGATAATTCCAACACTGCTGCTTTGAGTTCATTTATATATGAAGGTATAACTTACGCCTTCAACGCTGACGGAGTTGAATTCTCACGTCTGCCGATAGGTTCAGATATTCAAGTCTATAACGCATTAGGTCAACTCATTTCGCACCGCAGAAATAGTCTGAATACAGAACAAATAAGTCTGCCGCAGGGCTTCTTCTTGATTAAGATAGGACAACAAACCATTCGCATTGTTCACTAACCTGCATTGGTAAGCAACAACGATGGTGTGCCGATTTCGACACACCATCGCTGTTTTTACTGGAAAATAAATATGAAAGCTATCAGTGTTCAGTTAATCTATGTTTTCCCGTAAGGAAATGTCTTTTAATAGCAATCAGACGCTAATCATAAATTCATTTCCTGTAGGGAATTTCCTTTAAACGAAAGAAGTCAGATAGCCTATTAAAGTTAAATCGCTAACGCGATAGGCGCATAAATGTATGAATAATGCGTTCTATTAAAAGATGAGGCGTTTATCTTTTGGACGTTGACAAGCAACGCCCCTACGATGACAGCCCCAAAAGATAACCTATATAAACGAACGTTGACAAGCAGTTGTCATATAATATTAATCTACTTTTACCTAAACTATACTTTATAAAATTGCAGAAATTGCAGAAATATTAAATATACTTTAGATTTTTGCAGAATAATTTGTCTATATCAATAAAATGAGATAACTTTGCAGCAGATATCAGATACTTATCAAAATGGATCAATTACTGCACAGAGAATACTACACGCAACAAATCAATCAATGGCTTGGCAAACAAATCATCATTGTGCTTACCGGTCAACGTCGCGTGGGAAAAAGCATGTGCCTGCGCTTATTGGCACAAGAGAAACAATCGGAATCAAATGCCAATATAATATATATTGACAAAGAGGATGCAACATTTGATTCCATAACCACACACAAAGAACTCAACTCATATCTTTCAACTCATGTATCTCACGATAAGCATAATTACATTCTGATTGACGAAGTACAAGATATTCAGGGATTTGAACGTTCATTGCGTCATTGGATTAAACAAATAGATACTGACGTAGTGGTAACGGGAAGTAATGCAAAAATGCTCAGTAGTGAATTATCAACACTACTTGCCGCACGATATATTGAAATTCCAATTCATGCACTGTGTTATACAGAATTTCTCTATTTTCATCAGTTGCAAGATAATGATGAGGCTTTAGAAAAATACTTGCTTTGGGGAGGATTACCATATTTGCGAACAATAGGTTTAGACAATAAGGAACAGATAAAGAATTATACCCAAAGCGTTTATGATACCGTGGTGTTGAAAGACGTTGTACAACGAGAGCAGATACGAAATGTAACTTCGTTTATCAATCTAAGCCGATTTGTGAGCGATAGTATAGGTAAATTGATTTCTCCCAATTCGATTATAAAATACCTACGTTCACAAGGCGAGAACCTATCAGCGGTCATTATTCAAAATTATCTCAAATATCTTTGCAACGCTTATCTTACTTATAAAGTTCAACGATACGACATACACGGCAAGCAACTTTTAGAAAGCAACGACAAATATTATTTTGAGGATTTAGGCATACGCAACAAACTTGTGCGAACACGCCAAACTAATGATATAGAGAAACGTATAGAAAACATTGTCTATCTGCATCTTTTGAGACTTGGCTATACAGTTAATGTCGGACAACTGCGCAACGCAGAGATTGATTTTGTAGCAGAAAAAGATAATCAGACCATCTACATTCAAGTAGCCTATCTGATAGTAGATGAAGAAACCGAAAAACGGGAATTTGGAAATCTGCAAGCAATAAAAAACAACTATCAAAAGATAGTTGTTTCGATGAATCCACTCAATACCATATCAAATGTAGAAGGTATAAAGCACATACATTTGCGTTATTTCCTTAATATGACTACTATTTAGATATTGACAAGCAGTTATTGCTTGTCAATATCTTTAATGACATAGCTCATTGAGCCGAGGCCTATTTGGGCTGCATAGTCGATTATGTGAGTGCCGTGCTGGCGATTGATACGTTCGATGAGAGGTTTCTCATCGTCTCCTTCGGATGCCTGATGGTTGAAAACTAAATCAACACAGGCTTTATCAAGAGCCACGGGGTCAAGACTTGCAAGTATGCCTACGTCTTTCATACGCGGTTCAGCAGGTTTGCCATCACAATCACAATCGACGGAGAGATTATTCATTACATTGATATACAGAACTTTGCCGTTCATATATTCATGTACTGCTTGGGCTGCAGCAGCCATAGATTCTAAGAAATGGTCTTGCTCTACAGGGGTTACCCAACAGAGTTTGGAATTAGTTGTCTTACCTGCAGAATGAATATAGGCTTTACCAGCAGTGGAAGCCACACCTATAGAAGCATTTTTCATTACTCCACCGAAACCACCCATTGCATGTCCTTTGAAATGAGCAAGATTGATCATAAAATCATAGTTCTTGAGGTGGTCACCAACAATATCGTACTTCAGATGAGTTGTATCCTTGACGGGTATCTGAAATTCGCCAAATTCATCCATCAGATCGACTTTAAAAATACTATCAAAACCATGGTCATGAATGGTAGCCCAGTGTTTAGCAGGGTCTTGACGACTGCCGCCATAGGCTGTACAACATTCCACTATCGTACCATCGACTTTTTCCACCAGATTACGTATTAGTGTTGGCTTGAGATAATGTTTGTTGCCACCTTCTCCGGTTGAAATCTTAACAGCCACACGTCCTTGAGCCTCTACACCAAGAGCCTCATAAATCCTAACAAGTCCTTCAGGTGAGATATCAGAAGTGAAATAGACAACCGATGAGTCGTTTGATTCAGAATTAACTACTTCTTCAGCAACAGGTGTTGACACTGCTTTAGAGCATGAAAAGCATGCTAAAGCGCATAAAATAAAAGGAAAGAGATGCTTCATTATCATATTGTTTTATGCCATTCCGCCGTCAAAGGTTAATGGCGGCAGTTGTGGTCCTTGATTGCCATTATTGAGTTTTATTTCACCAAATTTTTGTTCGTAACCGCCTATGTTTTCGCGCAAAGCGTTCATCAGACGTTTAGCATGTTCGGGGGTCATGATAACGCGCGACTGTACATTGGCTTTCTTAACGCCGGGCATCATACGTACAAAGTCGATGACAAATTCTGATGGTGTGTGGGCTATGATGGCCAGATTAGCATACGTACCATTAGCCACTTCAGGAGTAAGAGAGATTTGAATTTCTTGTTTTTCCATATTGAAAGTGTTTATAAATTTATTTACCAGACATGTCGAGGATGTGAGAATTTACCTACTATAATCATCCATAGGTTGATGAGCGGTAGAATAATATCGAACCATAAGATGTTGATATGATATCTATTAAGTCCTAACTTACGTGCAGTAACATTGATTATTGTGAGTTGCCATATAAAGCGAGCAAGCAGTAGGAGCAATGCGCATGCCCAAATATAAGGTCGGCACAGGCAACATGCAGCAATGATAGCAGCGTAAAAAAGACCTCTTGACAATGGTTCACAAAGCAGGCGCAGTTGCGTAGCGAAACGATAGTGGGTTGATACGCCGAGATGACGTTTTTTCTGACTCCACCAATCTGAAAACGTTGTTTTTGGAATCGACCATGTCAATGCCTTAGGTTCAACCACAACGGCTGTATTTTTGCGAGTTGCAACATGATTGATAAAGAGGTCGTCATCACCGGCAAGGAGATGAATATGTTGTGCAAAACCTTTGGAATTGAAGAATAGCGTTTTAGTGTAAGCCATATTACGTCCGACGCCCATATAAGGATGCAGGCTCATGGCTTGACCGAGATATTGCATACCATTCCAGAGCGTATCATACGATATGAGTCTATTGATATGTGTAGGTTCGATTTCATACACCCCCAAGCCGAGTACTATCTGCTTACCTTGCGTAAAGCCATTCATCATATTGGCTATCCACGTCTTGTCGGCAGGGTAACAATCGGCATCAGTAAAGAGCAGGTGTTCGTATTTGGCAGCCTTGATACCAAGGGTAATAGCCAATTTTTTTGTACTGAACTGATATGAACCTTTTGGAACAAAAGTAAATCTCATTCGGTTATTATTGACCGACATACGCTGTATGTAGTCGCGTGTATGATCTTCCGACGAATCATCCACTACGATAACTTCATATTCAGGATAGTCTTGTTGCAACAATTGAGGCAGGAATTTTTGCAGGTTCTCCTCTTCATTGCGTGCGCATACGATTACCGAGACAGGGGGTTGATTAGTTGCAAGTGGCACTTTGCCCTTGCGTAGACGGCGCAGACGACGGTTGATACCAGCCATATATCGCACGTAATAATATAATTGATAGAGAAATGTTAAAATAATCACACCGCCAATAATATATTCAATCAAAGTTGGCGGCCACGCAAAAAAATCTTTCAACCACGTTAATATTTCACTCATTGCTATTTATTCGTCAAATATTCAATTTTTCAATTATACACTAATTTGATATTATCAACCCATAATGTGTTTCCTACATGTCCATTATAGGCAGGGAGGCTACCAACAGACATAAAAATGATGATATGTGTTGGTTGTGCATCTGCATCCCAGCCTACTTCTTTGAGAGGCACCATCTTGCCCTTGCTATTCTTAACATAAATAGTAGTCTGCAAACCTTCATAGGACTTGAAATCATCATCTTTAGTTATATCGCCATATCTGACAGGGATACGGAAATCATTAACCCATGAAGACTGTGTTTTTGCAAAACGATATGATGCTGTTCCGACACGTTTGGCATAGACGTTGCCTTGAGCATCTTCCCAACGGCTCTGCAAAAAAAGATAGGCTTGTGCTTCATCGTGTCCGGATTTTGTTACGGGGTCGCCCGAACTGGAAGCATAGGTATAAGTATTTTCGGCTGAAATGATACATTTATAGTCCAACTGCAAATAGTCTGGGCGTTTAGTAAATGGCACTCCCATATCCATTTTGGAATATGGTGCATCGGTATCTTTGACCGGTTCAATCATTTTGCCGGTAAAAATAGAGCCTGAAGCCTGCACTGTCTTGTTGATAAAGCCTATAGCCTTGACTTTTTCGAGTATTGACATCAATTTGGCACAATAGCCGCTACCTCGTTTGTCGGGTACTGCAGTGCAACTTGCTTTATCAATACCGGCAGGACTTGCATATACATTGGATGTAGCCCACGGACAGCCTTGTTTGCCATAGACGTAAGCCTCATTTTTGCGAATGGTATCAACGGGTCCGACACAATATATAGGACGTGTTTCGCCGCCAAGCAATTTTGATTCTTTGATATAGCGAACAGTCCATTTGTCGAAATTACCCCATGGGAAATTTTCGATTGTCTCGGCATTGAGTGCCACACAAAACAATAACGCTATGAGCGTAAAGAAATGTTTTTTCATTTTGTTTCTATTTTATTTGATTTTTTCGGTGTATCGAACACCGAAAAAATCAGATTTATAAGGGGAGGAGTTAAACATTCGGAGCTATTAACATTAAACGGCTAACGCCGTATGCGCCGATAATGTTTAGTGTCAACGATATTTTTCTGTTGGACGTTGACGAGCAACGCCCCTACATTGATGTTCAAATATCGTTGGACGATAAACATTATAGTTGGACGTTGACGAGCAACGCACCTACATTGATGTTACAATATCGTTGGACGATAACTATTATCGTTGGACGTTGACGAGCAACGCACCTACATTGATGTTACAATATCGTTGGACGATAAATACTATCGTTGGACGTTGACGAGCAACGACCCTACATTGATGTTACAATATTGTGGACGATAAACATTATCGATGGACGTTGACGAGCAACGACCCTACATTTTTTATGGGCGAGAAAATGGATCGTACATGGTGTAGAGAGGCTCGGAATTGGTCAAATCGATATAGTCCGACAATCCTTTGATTTTTTGGCGAACGATATCTTCAGCCACCAATTTGCCAACTTTCAGTGCACCTTCTTCTTTGAAGTGAGTATTGTCGATTTTTCCGTTAGGAAATTTCTTTGATTCACCCTTTTCGACGTGCATGAAGTATTTTTTGCTATTATCTTTACCCTCGTTAGTAAGCCATTTTTCAGTTAGTTGTTCAGCATCGATGAGGTCAACCTTAGCGAATGCAGCGACATCTCTGACAGCCTGTGGATAACCACCATGATGTCCTGAACGGAACGTACCATCGGACTTAAAATAGCGACGGCAGCAAGGCGTAAGAAGAATAGGTGTGGCTTTTTTCTTTTTCACATCGTTGACCATACGCAAGAGATTAGTGCGATATTCTTCAATAGTGGTGTAACGAGTAGAGTCATTTTTTTTCTCATCGTTATGTCCGAACTGTATAAACACATAGTCGCCTTTTTGAATTTGAAACACAACATCGTTCCAACGTTCTTCGGCGATAAAAGACTTGGTACTACGTCCGTTTTTAGCAAAATTTCTGACTCTGATAGAGCCATCACGTTTCAGATAGGTAGGGAATAATTGACCCCAACCACGTTCCGGCGAGATGTCTAATTCGGTCTTGTCAGCCATAGTAGAATCGCCAACGAAAAACAGACTTACGGGGCGTTTGTCAGCAGATGTTAAGAACAATGCAACAACTAAAGTGAATAGGAATGCAAACTTTTTCATATCTTGAACATTTTAGATAATCTACAATAACACTTTTACAAAATTCGTGCAAAATTACATAAAATCGTTTGTAAAAACAAACTTATCGGTAATTTTTCGTTAATAATTGGACTTTAAATGTTAAAATCATTTTTTTTGTACAATCGCTGACAAAAAAAATGATTATTGTGGCTTTATTTTTGCTTATTTTGAAAAAAAAATATAACTTTGCAAGTTAATTGTATGATTGTGCTTTTTTAAGTTTTTTTGATTTCAAAGATGAAAAATATAGCATTTATTATCAATCCTATCAGCGGTACACTGAACAAACGAAAAATTCCCAAGATCATAGAGCGTACATTGGATACTACCCAATGGTCGTATGATATTCAGTTTACAGAATATAAGGGGAACGGGACAGAGTTGGCAAAACAATATGCTACGATGGGTTTTGATGCAGTAGTAGCAGTAGGTGGCGACGGGACAATGAACGAAGTGGCTACAGGTCTTGTTCACACTCAGACTGCGATGGGACTTATACCTATTGGTTCGGGCAATGGTTTGGCTCGACACCTGCATATTCCGCTGACCATAGAGCGTGCAGTCAAGATGCTTAATAATAGTGAGGCAATCAGCATTGACTATGGTTTGGCAAACGAGCAACCGTTTTTTTGCACTTGCGGTAGCGGTTTTGATGCTTTTGTAACGACTAAATATGCGGCATCAGGTCGTCGCGGTTTTTCGTCGTATTTAGAGCAGATAGTTAAAGGCGTATTTGCCTACGAGCCAGACCACTACCATCTTGTTGGCGATGGCATAGATATAGAAACGGACGCTTTCGTAGTTACTTTTGCAAATGCCAACCAATGGGGAAACAATGGATTTATTGCTCCACATGCCAGCGTGCAGGATGGAATAATGAGCATTGCCATCGTCAGTACATTTCCGCTCCTTGCTGCTCCGGGAATGGCTATTGAACTGCTTACAAAAAATATAGATAAAGATAGTTACGTCAACACCATACAAGCCAAAGAGATAACATTATATCGCAATCAAGAGGGTGATTTCCACTATGATGGCGAACCTATCCGGATGGGTAAGGAGATACGCGTGAAAATAATACACGATGGTTTGCGTGTTTTGGTAGAGAAAAGATTTTAAGCAAGATGATAAACGTCAGAATAATCAACAAGTCGCATCACCCGATGCCGGACTATGCAACTGCGCAGTCGGCGGGTTTGGATTTGCGTGCCAATCTTGAGCAACCAATTATATTACGTCCGTTGGATCGGTGCCTTGTACCAACAGGATTATACATGGCATTGCCGGCAGGCTATGAGGCTCAGATACGTCCACGCAGCGGCATGGCATTAAAAAATGGCATAACAGTGCTAAATAGTCCGGGAACCATAGATGCTGACTATCGAGGAGAGATAGGTGTGATACTAATCAATCTATCGGACAAAGATTTTACAATCAACGATGGCGACCGAATATGCCAAATGGTGATTGCACAATATGAGCAAGCACGACTTACGGAGGTTGACAATTTGGACGAGACAACACGCGGTGCAGGCGGATTTGGTCATAGCGGAATAAAATAAAACAACTCATACAAAAAGATAAATCTTGAAACGATTATCATACATATTTTTAGCATTGGCTTGCTCTTTAAGTGTAATTGCAGCCGACAAGAAGTCGGTAACACCGGCACAATCGGAGAAGACATCGGATGTTTTCACCTACTATTTCTATGAGGCTGTACACTATTTTGAGATTGAGGCATACGACCAATGCTTTGCTTTATTGCTTTATTGTCAGCATCTCAATCCTAACGATGCCGAAACACAAGAGATGTTAGGTATGCTTTATGCCGGTATTCGTGCTGACGACCTTGCCAATACATATTTTGCTCGTGCCGTTGATTTAGCCCCACAAGTGTGGCGCTATAGATATGCTTACGTCAACAGGCTCTATCAGTCAGAACAATACGATAGTGCTATTGACATTTTGAAAAAGGGCATCAAATATGATTCTAACAACGAGGAGATATGGAATGTGCTTTCATACGTATATCGTGAAAAAAAGGACTATGCTAACGCTATCAAAGCACTCAATGAAGTGGAACGTATTGTGGGACCAGACCGGCAAAACTCTTTCACAAAATACAAATACTACACTGCCTTAGGTCAAGACAAAAAAGCATTGAAAGAGATTGAGACATACTTAAAATCTGTTCCGCAGGATTTTGAGTTTCAATGTTTTAAAGGTAATGTGTATCTTGAAAACGGTCGTACAGAAGAGGCATACCGCATATTCAAAGAGATATTGAATGAACACCCTGACAATCATTATGTCTATACCTCGTTAGCCAATTATTTCACCCATGTAGGCAACCATAAAATGGCAGTCAAGACTATAACTGACGCTTTACAATCAGGGCTGTTGGACATCAATAGTAAGATATCCATATTTATGAGCAACAAGGAGATGTTAGATAGTCAGGATGTCAATTTGGAAGATATTATGCTCAACCTGATTGACCAAGAGCCAATGAACGTTGATTTATATACCTACTATGCTACATACCTTCATGAGTTGTCGGACACGGCGAAACTGATACCAGTGCTGATGACAATAACCGACCTTCAGCCAAGCAATTCGTCTGTATGGTCAGAACTTGCCGACATATCTATCGACCAGCGCAATGACTCATTGTTTGCAGAAGTTACCAATCGCGCTATCAACCTACTGCCCGAAGAGGCAAAATGGTATTATTACAAAAGCATATTGCTGCTTCGCGATGGAAAAACCGACGATGCCAAACAATGTTGCCTAAATGGTATTGAGGTAGCGCAATCAAAAGATTTGAGTTATAAACTTGCGCTTTATCGTCAGTTAGGCGACATCTATACTATGCTTGAACAATATGATTCGACTTACGTTGCATACGAGCAAGTGTTGGCATATAATCCTAACGACGACTATGTGCTCAACAACTATGCTTACATGCTTGCCATACATGGTGGAGACCTTAAGAAGGCTGAGAAAATGAGTGCAAAGACCATTGAGCATGACGCAACGAATGCGACATATTTGGACACCTACGCATGGATACTTTATCTGCAAGGCAGTCCGCTCGCTCGCTTTTATATTGAAAAAGCCCGTGAAAATGCCGACCCCGAACAAGAGATTAAAGAGATAGAAGAACACTATAATATTATACACGGTAAATGAAAAAGACGTATTACATACTATTGGCATTGATTATAGCAACATTAGTAGTCATACCGAGTTGCAAGTCGAAAAAAGTAGTTACTGAAAAACCTAAAATCACATCAAACAACGGACGCAAGATTATTGACTGCGCCACAGGTGCTCAACCGACATTTAAAGAAGCGAGCGTGAGCAATGCCAAACTCACGTTAGAGGCAAAGAGTCGCAAGATTTCAGCCACAGCCGACATCGACATCAACTATGATGAGGCAATCAAGGTTGGGGTCAAGGTGATGGGCATAGAGATGGCAATAGCAGAGATACGTCCGCAGAACATTAGACTTATCGACAAACTCAACCGCCGGTATGCCGATGCTACTTATGACGAGATACAGAAGATGACCGGCATACCACTGACTTTCAAGGACGTACAAGCATTGCTATGCAATCAAGTGTTCTGCATCGGTACACCAAGCGACAAACTGAAATCGCTTCGTCCACAAACAAGTGCTGACGAAGCAGGCAACACAAAAGTTACATTTACTGATAACAATCGCAGCATGGCACTGACAATACAAAGAAGTGATTGCCGCATTAACAATACAGAAATAAGTCTGACGGACAAAAACTATACACTCAATACGGCTTATAATCAATTGAAAGACGACGATTCGGTCAGTTTTCCACATGAGATAATAATCCGCGCTTCGTCAAACAAACATAATGCATCAGTAACCATCAAATTGCCTACAATACGTTTTAACAAAGGAGCATTTACAACCCCATATAATACCAACAAACTGACCAAAGTGCCTTTAAGCACATTTATGCAATACCTATAAATCAGCAGATAATAGTGAAACGACTGATATACATATTAGTTATAATCTTGATTTCGGTGAATGTCAACTCTGAGAGTGTCAAAGAATTGCAAAAGCAGCGCAAGAAGACCTTAGAGCAGTTGGAAACGACCAATAAGATGCTCAACGAGACCAAACAAAATGAGACTTCGACAGCCAATAAGGTTTCGATACTCAACAAAAGCATTGAGGAGCGGCAACGTCTGATTAGCAATATCAACACTGAGATCTCGGCATTGAACAACGAGATGACCTTACTTGGCTCACAACGCGACAGTTTAGTCGAAGTGTTAGCAGCTATCAAAGCCGACTACGCAATGCTGGTGGTTAAAGCGCATGAAGCACAACATTCAAACACTACATTGCGTTTTCTCTTGTCAGCCGACAGTTTTCGTCAACTGATGCGCCGTATGCGTTATCTGCAAGAATTTAGCGAATATCGCAAGTTTCAGGCAGCACAAATAGTGATGCTCACCGACTCGATAGCGTCAAAAAATGATTTGCTTCAGCAAGACCGCAATCAGAAAGAGGATGCTATTAAGACCCAAGAGCGTGAGAAGGAACGTTTGTCGCGCGACCAACATAAGCAGAAACAAATGCTCAAGCAGTTGAAACAAAAAGAAAAAGACTTGCTGGCACAGCAGAAAAAACAGCAAAAAAAAGCCGACGACCTGAATGCACGCATCAATAAATTGATTGAGGATGAGATTAAACGTGAGGAAGCGCGCAAGAAAAAACAAGGTCAGTCATCAGGCAGTATGACCAAAGAGGAACAACTCATAGCAGGCGGTTTTGAGCAAAACAAAGGTCGCTTGCCATGGCCGACAGAAAAAGGTTTTATCAGCGGATATTATGGTGTTCAGCCCCACCCCGTGCTGAGTCATGTTACTATCGACAATAAAGGTATATATATTCAGACAACACAGGGTGCAAATGCTCGAGCAGTGTATGACGGCGTTGTAACACAATGCTTTACCGTTCCGGGCAGCAATAATATAGTGATTGTACAGCATGGTAATTATCGTACAGTATATGCCAACCTGACAACGCTATACGTCAAAGTGGGCGATAAGGTGAAGACCAAACAAAATCTGGGCAAGATATACACCGACCCTGATAATGACAACAAGACAGAAATGCAATTTCAGATATATAAAGACAAGACACGCCTAAATCCACAGCCGTGGCTTGCTAAATAACCAACTGAGATGAAAAAGTTTAACTACATACTATTAGTTTTAATGCTTGTAGCCACAGTGGGGTGCAAGCAGAAGGAATGGACCGAATGGAAGGTTCAGAACGAGATATGGTTACAACAGAATGCTCAACGCGAGGGTGTTCAGACTACGCCCAATGGGCTGCAATATAAGATACTCTATGAGGGTAATCCGACGGCTGCCAAACCGAGTAGTGTGAGTTCTGTCTATGTGAGTTATACCGGCAAACTCATCAATGGAGTGGTGTTTGATTCAACAACGGCTGCATCACTCTATCTGCCATCAATGATTAAGGGTTTTGCCGAAGGAATGACCAAGATACACAAGACCGGCGACATCGAACTTTACATACCATGGGAATTAGGCTATAGTTCGGAAGGCAGAGGCACGGAAGGCTATAGTGCATTTATTCCGCCCTACTCTACACTCATATTTCGTGTTCACCTGACTGATATATCCAACTAAATGACCGACCGATATCTAACCATATTAGCCTGCGGTTCAGCCAAACCAAACGACTTGATGACCCCAAGTTCGCAATTATTGCGTCTGCGAGATAAGGATTTTCTGATCGATTGCGGTGAGGGTTGTCAGTTAGCCATGGCTAAGATGCACTTACTACCACCACGACGATTAGGACACATATTTATATCGCACTTGCATGGCGACCATTGTTTAGGTCTGATAGGTATGCTATCAACTTTTACGATGATTGAGCGCACATGCGATTTGTACATACATGCTCCGGCACCTGCCAAACGACTTTTCCAACCGCAATTAGACTTTTTCTGTTCCGACACACCATACAAGATAATCATTGACGAAATCAACCCTGCTAAACACGAGGTGGTGTATGAAGATAATGCCGTTATAGTCAAGACTATACCACTGAAGCATAGCGTTCCGTGCTGTGGCTACCTGATAGAAGAGAAGCCCACATTGCGCCATTATCTGCGCGAGGTGGGAGATGCATACGGAATATCAACAGCATTTATCCCGTCCATCAAGCAAGGAGCGGACTACACGATGGCTGACGGCACTATCATACCCAACGAGCAACTGACCTCTGCTCCTGCTGAGCCATTCAGATATGCTTATTGCTCCGATACGGCATATAGCGAGAAGATAATACCTATAATAGAAAGTGTTGACTGCTTATACCATGAGGCGACATATCTGACAAGCGACATACTAAGAGCCAAGGCGCATAACCATAGCACCTCAGCGCAAGCCGCCACAATAGCACAAAAAGCCGGTGCCAAACAACTTATAATAGGACACTTCTCGTCAAGATACAGAGAATATCAACCATTTCTTGACGAAGCAAAGGAAATCTTTGAAAACACTATTCTCGCAACCCCTCTAACAAAGATAGACTTCTAATAATATACGCTCTATAGATGTTTATTTTTTCTATACTGACTACGAAATTTAATAAAATATACTGATATGAAACCACAATTTTCACGCATTATCGGTTGTCTAACCGCATGCATGCTTACATTCATTTCACCCTTGCAGGTCATAGCAACACCCGCAACAGATGGTGAATATACATTAGTTGGGCACAAAGCCAATGGTGATGGCAAATTTGCCATTCTTGGAGATGGCATTTACATTTACCGTCAGACCAACACATCATGGAATGAAAATGGTATGAAACTTAGTAACAACGACAATGGTATTGTCTTCGAACTCAGCAAGACTACAGATGTTAAATTACGCATAGTAGCAACTGAAGCAAAAAATGACATGACCATTGACATTAACGTCTATTCGATTACCGAAGCGGAATATGCTCTATTCGGGGCAGGAAAGGAAAATAGCACAGTCATTGAGGCTCCCGACTTGACCAAGATAGCAAAAACTTCGACTTTTAATTATGTAGCAGGTAGCGAATTAGATAATTATACAGATGCCATATCACTATCAACCGGCTATTACTTTTTACTTGCAACCGGTCCGGAAAGTGCAACCAAGTTTTTCCTCAATGCAATAGTTATAGGAGAGGCGACTCCTATCGACGATACATGTGGTCCGACAATAACCAAAGGAACAGCATCGGATTGGGCAGGTGGTGCGAACTATACTCAAGGCGATGAACCATCACTCACTTTTGAGGTAATAGCCGAAGCAAGCAATGGTGGTGAACTGACGTATCAGTGGTTCCAATACTTCAACAACGACCCGGAGACTGCCGAGAAAGCCACCGGCTCGACCAACTCAAACACCTATACTCCGCAGACAGATATTGTGCATGATGGTTATATCTACTATTGCGAAGTAAGAGAAAAAGGTTGCGGCAAAGTGGCAACAACAGCCAGGACAGGCACAGTAACAGTAGTTAAAGGTGCCAACCGCGCTATCGCAGACTGGGCAGATGGTATAGGCACATTTACTATTGTAAGTTCAACCGACGGCATTTCTATTGACAAAGGACAACTGAAATTCGGCAAGAGTTACAAAGACGAAGATTATGACGATGTTTATGACGACGACCAATACGTCATTATAGAACCTAAGGAAGGCATTACATCTTTTGGACCATTAGACACCATCTACTATTCTGAAAAATTAAGCGACGTAGCAAAAACGGCTCAACTTGTAATATGCAATGCAAAAAATCAATTGATATATATCGCCACTGAAAGTGCTACAAGTGAATACATCGATCATAAAATCATTCTGCCTGCAGACATGGAAAAGACGTCATCGCTACGTATTGGTAGAGCAGGCGGTACTGCCTACTATATCAACGATTTCCGCGTCTATGCTTATAATAAGCCAGCCGACGAACCTACTTTGAAACTTACTACAACGACTGATACTGAAAAATACACGTTGACTATAAGTGCTACTCCATCAAGTGCAACTCAAGCATACATGTACGACATAGTTAAAAAGTCAGACTTAGATGCTTTGAGCCTCACTACTCCATTGGAAATAGCAACTTATATAGGCTACATACATAAGGATGATCCACTGAGTTGGGTATCATTTGGTAATAACTCACGCGAAGTAGATTTAAGTCAATATACAGCCGGTGATGAGTATGTTATTGGTGCTTTCTATATTGATCCTTTAAAACAAACGATAGCATACGAAAGTGCTATTCAAGTTGCATACTTCACCGTTCCCGAACCAGCCGTCGAACCTCAACAAGCACTCTACGATATAACCTTTAAAGACAATCGAAAAAATGATGACGCCTCTGTACAACTAACAGAAATCAAAGATATAGTTTTGTCGGACAACAACTTGTTAGAATCCGTGAGTGCAAACTTTGTATATAATGCAAAAAAAGATCATGGTGTCAAACTCGGGAAACAAAACGAGACAGGCAGTCTGACTTTGACGCTTGCCAAAACCACTGCATTATCGTCGATTGAAGTCTTTGCCTGCGCTTTCAAAGATGGCGAAAACACACTTGTAGTCAAATATGGGGACGATGAAGATACCGAGACACTGACTTTAGACGAAACAATGTCTAAGCAAACTATCGACTGCAAGGGTAAATCGGTAAGTACCATTACGTTGACAAGTGACACAAGATGCTACATAGGCGGTCTGAACCTTAAAGAGAAAAAAGCCGACCTACCAACTAAAGACTATCAAATCCTATTTAAAGACAAGTCAACAGACGAAGCAAATTATAATGCAGATGCCACAAAGGAAATAGGATCAAGCAATGTGAGCGATTTCGTAACTACGGGTGCCGACCTTATCAGTTCAATAGATGAATCAGCACTAATCTTTACCGCAAGAAATGGTTTGGGAATTCGTATGGGTAATTCAAGTTTAGGTGGATGGTTAGAAATGAGCCTCAAAAATCCTATTAACGCAACTAAAATAGTGGTAAACGCTCGCGGATATACAGCCGGTAACAAACTAATAATCAACGATAATGAGATTGTCACAACCAATGCACCAACAGATTTTACCATCAATCTTGATGGCTCTCCATTGACAAAATTGGAGATTGAGGCTGAGGACTGCGTCTATCTGATAGGTCTGACAATCACAGGCAGCGAATCGACATGCCAGCCACAGACAAAAGAAGTGAGTGCAGCGATATGCGAGGGCGATGAATATAAATGGGATAAAGACGGCAAGACATATACCACAAGCGGCAAATATAGCGCAACAGTGATTGAAGATGGTTGCGACGTAACATACAATCTGACACTGACTGTCAATAAGGCTACAACCGAAACCATCACTCATACCGCCAAAGGTTCATACGAATGGTACGGCATGACCTATACTGAATCAGGCACATTTACTCACGAGACAACAAATAAGGACGGTTGCAAGCACACAATAACTCTCGTTTTGACCATAGAACCCGACGATGAACCTTGCACACCTACAATAAATGATGTTGAGGTTACTATCTGCGAAGGTGAGAAATATACTATTGGCGGTGTTGAATACAGCACAGCAGGTACATACACAATTAAGGAAACAGACGAGAATGGGTGCGACATTACGACCCGCTATATATTGACTGTCAACCCGACAACCAGTGCAACATTCAATGAAACCGCCAAAGGTTCATACGAATGGTATGGCGAGACCTATACCGTATCAGGAACTTACACTCACGAAACGACCAACGCCCAAGGTTGCAAGCATATCGAAACTCTCAACCTGACCATTGAACCGTCTGAAGAGCCTTGCGTTGACAAAAATGAGACTTATGATATAGCAATATGCGAAGGCGATAAATATATGCTTGGCGATAAGGAACTCACAACAGAAGGTACACATACTGCCACGCTGAAGACCTTCAATGGGTGCGACTCGGTAGTTACCATCAATCTAAAAGTAAACAAGCCCACAACAGAAACAATTACCGAAACAGCCAAGGGCTTATACGTATGGTTTGGCAAGACATATATAGAGTCAGGCACATATACACACGAAACGACCAACGCTGATGGTTGCAAGCACACAATAACTCTCGACTTGACCATTGAGCCTCTCGTAACGCCATGCACACCTAAAGAAGTTACAATCAAAGACACTATATGCCAAGGCGAACGCTATTATGTAGGCAACAATTCATTCAACGCCACCGGCACATATACTGTCAAACTGACGACCAATGATGGTTGCGACTCTATCGTTAATCTGAACCTAACAGTAGGTGAAACGACTAATGAAGTGATCAACCATACTGCCAAAAATAGTTACACATGGTTTGATCAGACCTATACCCAATCGGGCATATACACTAAGACATTAGTCAATCGCTGGGGTTGCGACTCTACATTGAGGCTTATACTCACTATTGAAGACGACGTAACGCCATGCGAACCTAAGGTTGAGAAACAGAGCGTTACAATATGTGAAGGTGAGTCATACACCTACAATGGTGCTAAACTAACTATTGCAGGCGAATACAACTTCCCATACAAGACAGCCGATGGCTGCGACTCGACATTCGTACTGACACTGAACATCAACAAACCATCCTACAAGACTTTAACAGAAACAGCAGAAGGCTCATACACATGGTTTGGTCGCGAACTCACACAGTCAGGTCGATATACCGAAAAATTGACCAATCATTTGGGGTGCGACTCAATAATAACTCTCATACTGACAATCCAAGAGCCTCCACAACCATGCACTACTAAATACAATACGCTCAACGAGCAGATATGCCAAGGGTCATCGTATGAATTTAATGGTCAGACTCTGACACAAGCAGATACTTATCAGGCTACATTAAAGACAGCAACAGGTTGCGACTCAATAGTTACATTGAATTTGAAGGTCATTCCAACCACATACTCAACTATTAGCCATAAGGCAATAGGTTATTACACATGGTTCGGCAAGTTATATACTCAATCAGGTCAGTATCAACATACGATACCAAATGCAGCCGGTTGTGATTCAGTCATTACACTTCAACTGACAGTCTTGACAGAAGACACCGTCAAGCCTTGTGAGCCAATAGCCTTTACAGCCGTTAGCGACAATAGCGAGGCAGGTAATGTGGTAATCGTTCAAGAGCCTACATGCGAAAATGGCAATACAGCCGTAGTAAGTGCAGAAGCCAACAACGGCTGGCACTTCACAAAATGGAGCGACGATAACCAATCGACTCTGCGTATATTACGATTGACAGAACCGCTCAACTTGATTGCATATTTTGAAAAGGATGTTGTACCTTGCAGGGATTACGTGATTATGGTCTTCAATTCCAACGAAGAGGCAGGAGAGGTCAGTGTGGTTCAAACACCTAATTGCGATAACGGCAACGAGGCAATAGTAAGCGCAGTAGCGTTCGACGAAACAAAATACAAGTTCAGCAAGTGGAGTGATGGTAGCACCGATGCTACTCACACATTGACACTCACACGCAATTTCGCTATCACCGCACAATGGGAGAAAGTAGGTAGCGACAATCCTGACAATCCTGATCCTGGCTGCGAGCCTTATAAACTGACAGTCAACGTATCTGACCCAAACGCTGGTACAGTGAACGTATTACAATCGCCTAATTGCAATAATAATCAGACCGCCATACTTCAAGTTGTTACCTATGCAGGCTATCAGTTCTCACAATGGGAGGATGGTTCGACACAAACGACACGTACTATCCAACTCACGGGCAATATGACAGTTACTGCCACATGGGTGAAAGAACAAGATGTATGCCGCACCTACACATTGACATTGCGTTCAGACAATACCGCTCACGGTACGACTAATATTATTCAAGCACCGGACTGCAAGACTAATCAGAACACTGCTATATTTGAAGCAGTAGCCGCCGACAACTACCAATTTGACCAATGGTCAGATGGTAATAAAGATAATCCGCGCACTCTCACTCTTGCTTCCGACCTGACATTATATGCTAACTTCAACATACGTCAGTACAATCTGCAAGCCACATCAGAAGATTACGACAAGGGTACAGTAACCGGTTCAGGCTACTATACTTACAACTCGACAGTTACTATCACTGCTGTACCGACTCCGGGATATGCTTTCTTGCAATGGAGTGATGGCAATACCGACAACCCACGCACCGTTGTAGTAACAGAAAACATGGCTCTGCAAGCCGCCTTTACCGAGCAATACTACAATATCTACGTGTCAGCCAACGATGCTGAGATGGGTGCAGTATCAGGTAGCGGACAATACCAAGCCTACACCTTTGCTACTATCAAAGCCGAAGCCTTCGATGGATTTACATTTGTAAGTTGGAGCGATGGCAATAAGCAAGCAGAACGTCAAGTGCTCGTTTTGTCAGACATGTCATATCAGGCAGTGTTTGTCAAACCATCGACCTATCGTATTGAGGTTATCACATCTAACGAGGCTATGGGTATGGTTGAAGGCGGAGGTTACTATGCAGGCGGAGCAGAGGTTACACTCACAGCAGTGGCTAAGCAAGGCTATCACTTCATACGTTGGCAAGACGACGTAACCGACAATCCACGTACAATAACGGTTACTCGCGATGCTACCTACTATGCTTATTTCTGGTTAGGAACCGACTTAATAGAGACTAACGCTTTGGCTGATATCACTATTAGCGATATGCAGATTATGATTGATGGTCATGAGGGCGAGACATTTGGCGTATGGTCGGCAACAGGTCAGATGATTTATAGCGGTACGGTTCAGCCGGTTATAACACTGCCGCACCATGGTGTGTTCATCATTCGTTTAGGCGACCAAGTGGCTAAAATAGTTCTCTGATAGGTGAGGAGATATATCTATATATTGACTATAACACTATGTTTGATGGGTTGCGAGGGTGCGTCGTTCAATTCGTCGATACCCTCCTACCCTGTCAACATAGAACTTAATATTGCTGCCGAATATCCGCATTTTGTGCCGGATAATATAATGCAATACATGACGTTCACACAGGGTCGCTTACTGACCGACCGTGTGGGTTATGGCGGCATTTTGGTGGTAACAGGTTTAGATGCCAACTATCATGCTTTCGACTTGGCTTGTCCGGTTGAATGTAGGCGGGATATAAAGGTTTCTATAGATGGCATGTATGCTGTATGCCCCAAATGCGGCGAACAGTACGAGATATTCTACGGCATAGGAAACCCGACAAAAGGTATATCGCACGAAGCACTTCGGCGATATACCTGCGTTGTATATAATGGGGTGTTGAGAATTAGAAATTAGATGTCTTTGACATAAGCGCGACGGCGTTTATGTATCTCATGAGGGAACATCTCCCAGTTGGCTTGATTCTTATGATTAGACTCAAGGATAGCGGTTGTCTCAACACGCTTGATACCATACTGGTGGAAATATTTGAGTTGGTCGTCGAAAAATAAGACGTTGACTCCTTTGTTTTGATAATCCGGACGCACAGCGATCAGCAAGAGGTCGAATGCGTCCATTTTTTTTGCTTTCAGCGCTTTGAGGATATGATACCAGCCCGTAGGGAACAAACGTCCTTTGCAACGGCGTAAGGCATCAGTTATATCAGGCATACCAACACCGGCACCGACTATCTCATCGTTCTCGTTGACCACAATAGTGACGAAATCGAAATTGAGCAGAGGAAAATAGATACTCGTGATATATTCTTTCTGCTTCTGCGTCATAGGTTGGAAATTATAGAGATTGCGATAGGCTTCGTCGAAGAGATCCATATACGTGAATCCATATTTCTTTTTCAATTCAGCCACGCTGCGAACCTTATCTACACGCACTTTATATCGTTCCTTAACCACAGGAATGAGGCGTTGCACACGTTCGGGCAGTTGTTCGGGCGGCGTGAGTTTGAATTCTATCCAGTCGGCTTCTTTAACTAATCCATAAGCCTCATAGTGCTTGATATAATACTCATAGTTATACAGCGATGCCATAGGCACGGCTTGGTCGAAGCCATAGATCAGCAGTCCTTGGTGGTCGTAGTCAGTGAAGCCTACAGGTCCGTTCATCACGGTCATACCTTTTTGTTTGCCCCATTCGGCTACCTTGTCAAGTAAGGCGCGGCTGACCTCTAAGTCGTCGATAAAATCGAACCAGCCGAAGCGGAGTTTTTTTACGTTCCAATGTTCATTGGCTGCATGATTGATGATACCAACAATTCTACCTACAGCCTTACCATCGCGATAAGCCATATAAATGACATATTCGCTCAGTTCATGAACAGGGTTTTTCTTTTTATTGAAGGTATTCAATTCGTCCATAATCAAAGGTGGACAATAATAAGGGTCACCTTCATATAGGTCGTTGACAAATTGTATGAATTGCAACATCTGACAACGTGTGCGTACTTCTTTGATTTCAAGTGACATAATATATGGGGGGTTAGAAATTTTCTATGTTATTTGATTTTTCTGACGTATCGAACGTCAGAAAAATAATAACAAAATATATGATGAATGTACGTTCTTTTTCTATTAACATTGAACGGCTAACGCCGTAAGCGTTGATACCAACTACCGCAATAGCGGTTTAATGTTAATAGCATGCGTATCGGGTTATATCGGCGGTACCGCAATAGCGGTTTAATGTTAATAGCATGCGTATTGGGTTATATCGGCGGTACCGCGGTAGCGGTTCAATGTTAATAGAATGCGTATCGGGTCATATCGGCGGCACCGCGGTAGCGGTTTAATGTTAATAGCATGCATATCGGGTCATATCGGCGGTACCGCGGTAGCGGTTCAATGTTAATAGAATGCGTATCGGGTCATATCGGCGGCACCGCGGTAGCGGTTTAATGTTAATAGCAGGCGTATCGGGTTATATCGGCGGCACCGCGGTAGCGGTTTAATGTTAATAGCAGGCGTATCGGGTTATATCGGCGGCACCGCAATAGCGGTTTAATGTTAATAGCATGCGTATCGGGTCATATCGGCGATACCGCGATAGCGGTTTAATGTTAAAAAATTTAGTCAATGGGGGAAAAGAGATATTTAGGGTCATAATCTATACCGGCTTCTTTTAAAAAAGCAATGTATTCTTCTTGAAATGTTGTTTTATGGTGATGTTGTTCCTGATTAAGAATATAATTTACGACCTTGTCTGTTGTTGCTAAATTCGTTGAAAATGCGCCATAGCCGTCTTGCCACGAAAAGCGTCCCAGAACAAAATGGTTTTCATTTATCCATAATGATGATGAACGTTTTATATTTCTAACCAAATCTGAAATAGATTGGTCAGGCGACATACTGACCAATATGTGTATGTGGTCAGGCATACCTCCTATAGCATACAGTTTATGTTTTTGCGTCGTGATTATGCCGCTTATATATTTGTAGAGATTTTCTTTCCATTGTGGCATTATTAAAGAGATTCTCCCTTTAACAGCAAAAACAAGATGTATGAATATTTGATTATACGTATTTGCCATAAATTTAGCATTAAACCGCTACGCGGTACGCCGTGAGAATAATGTGCGATATTCTATTAACATTTAACCGCTACGCGGTACGCAACGTGAATAACATCCGATAAACTATTAACGTTTAACCGCTACGCGGTACGCCGTGACGTTAACTACCCTTTCCCCTACTTTTTCAATAATCCGAATAATCCGCGGACTATTTCGGTGCCGATGCGGCGGCCGATGGTACTAAGGGTTGAATCAACGGTTTTCTCTAATACCGATTTTCTGGTACGTGCACCACCTGTGCGCGATGAGGTCTGACTACTCGACTGACGTTGCAATTCACGTTCACGACGTTGCAATTCTTTCTCGCGCTCTGCTGCCTGACGTGTCTGTTCGGCTTGACGTGCTTCGTCTTGCGTTCGCTTAACGAGATCCTCATAGGCTGACTGACGGTCAATAGAATTTTCATACTTGCCATACATATCGCTTGAGAGGATTATATCGCGACGACGCTGATCATCGATAGCCGACATGCTACTCTGCGGACATATAATCTTGGCACGCTCCACTATCTGCGGTTTACCATCCTCGTCGAGGAAACTAACGAGGGCTTCCCCTGTTCCTAAATCGGTGATGGCATCTTCGGTTTTGAAATTAGGATTGGCTCTGAACGACTGCGCCGCCGCTTTGACGGCTTTCAGTTCGGCAGGCGTATATGCACGCAAGGCATGCTGAACACGATTGCCTAACTGCGCTAATACACTATTGGGCAAATCAGAAGGCGACTGCGTAATAAAATACACACCTACGCCTTTGGATCGTATCAGTTTAACTACTTGTTCTACTTTCTGCACCAAGACCTTGGGAGCATCGCTGAATAAGAGATGCGCTTCGTCGAAGAAAAAGACCATCTTAGGTTTGTCGGCATCACCCCGTTCGGGCAGGACTTCAAAGAGTTCGGACAAAAGCCATAAGATAAAAGTGGAATATAAAAGCGGATGTTGGAATAACTTGACGCAATGCAGGATATTGACATATCCTTGACCAATAACATCGCATTGTATCCAATCATGAATATCCAGATTAGGTTCGCCGAAAAACATGTCGCCACCCTGATCTTCAAGAGCGAGCAGAGCACGCTGTATGGCACCAAGCGATTGCTGGGTCATATTGCCATATTGGGTAATAAAATCTTTGGTATGCTGCCCCACATATTGAAGCATGGCTTTGAGGTCTTTGAGGTCGATAAGCAGTAGGTGCTGGTCGTCGGCAATGCGGAAGACTATATTCAGTACGCCCTCTTGCACTTCTGTCAGACCTAAAAGACGCGCCAAGAGCATTGGTCCCATCTCACTTATCGTTGTTCTGACAGGATGACCGGCTTCGCCATAGACATCCCAAAAACGTACAGGAAAAGAGCGGAACTGAAAATCGTCGATACCCATTTTCGAGAGACGTTTTTGGATATTATCGTTCATCTGTCCGGCTCTTGAAAGACCTGATATATCGCCCTTGACATCAGCAAGAAACACCGGCACACCGAGTTGTGAGAACGCCTCTGCCATAACCTCAAGGGTGATAGTCTTACCTGTGCCGGTAGCACCTGCAATGAGACCATGGCGATTAGCCATACGCGGGTTGAGATAAACATATTGTTCACCTTTACCCATCAAGATTTTATTATCCTTAATCATATATTATTCAATCCATTCAAAGCCTGTATAAGGTTGCAAGGCAACCGGGATATGAATACCGCGTTCAGTCTGATTGTTTTCAAGCAGAGCAGCCACTATACGCGGCAGTGCGAGAGCCGAACCGTTGAGAGTATGGCAGAGATAGACTTTTTTGTCGTCAGCCTTGCGATAGCGGCATTTCAGACGATTGGCTTGATAGGTGTCGAAATTACTTGTTGACGACACTTCCAACCAGCGATGTTGAGCCTCTGAATAGACTTCGAAATCATAACATAAGGCGGCAGTGAAACTCATATCGCCACCGCACAAGCGAAGGATACGATACGGGAGTTCGAGTTTTTTTAGCAGTCCCTCAACATGGTCGAGCATCTCTTGATGCGATTGTGCTGAATGTTCAGGTGTGTCGATACGCACGATTTCAATCTTTGAAAACTCATGCAGACGGTTGAGTCCGCGCACGTCCTTACCATACGAGCCTGCTTCACGACGGAAACACTCGGTATATGCGCAGTTCTTGATTGGCAACTGTGCTTCGTCAAGAATGACATCGCGGTAGAGATTAGTTACCGGCACTTCAGCCGTCGGAATGAGATAGAGGTCATCGACTTCGCAATGATACATCTGTCCCTCTTTGTCGGGCAGTTGTCCGGTACCATAACCAGAGGCGGCATTAACAACTGTAGGCGGCATGATTTCAGTGTAACCTGCCTTGGCAGCCTCAGCGAGGAAGAAATTGATAAGGGCGCGTTGCAGTTGAGCACCTTTGCCAATATAAACAGGGAAACCGGCACCTGAGATTTTAACGCCGAGGTCGAAATCAATAAGGTTGTATTTCTTAGCGAGTTCCCAATGCGGCAATTTGGCTTGGTCGTTGACCACATTACCTTGCCATGTGCCCACGGTAGCACCTTCAGGACATTCGCCCACATTGCTTTTGACCACTAAATTATCTTCAGCAGCCACACCTTGCGGCACGATGTCGTATGGTATATTTGGAATTGTGAGCAATATATCGGTTATTGCTTGCTGAGCCTCATCCATCTGAGCCTCATAATGTTTGATATCTTCTTTGAGTTGGGCTGTCTGCGCTTTCATCTGTTCAGCCTCTTCTCTACGACCTTCCTTCATAAGTCCGCCAATGCTTTTGGCTATCTGGTTCATTTGAGCCGAAGCATTATCTTTGAGTTGCTGAGCAGCCTTACGCTCACGGTCGAGACTGATTACTTGATTGATTTTCTGTTCGGCATCAGCAAAATGTTTTTTTGCCAAACCAGCCAAAACGAGGTCGGTTTGTTCAGTTATTTGTTTTAAAGTTAGCATATTTTAAGTTGATTATTGAGTTATCGGGGATTCGAAATATCGAAATAACGAAATATCGAAATATCGAAATAACGAGATGTCGAAATATCGAAATAACGAGATGTCGAATAAATTAAAAAAAGGCGAAAATGATATGTCATTTCCGCCTTTTTTGTTTTGCAAGATTATTCAGCGGGTTGCGCTGCTACGGGCTGAATAGAAACGAATGATTTATCGTTACGTGTTCGACGGAAAGTAACTATTCCGTCAACAAGAGCATACAGTGTATGGTCTTTACCCATGCCCATATTTTCACCGGGGTTGTGGACAGTACCGCGTTGGCGAACGATGATATTGCCGGCTTTGGCAAATTGTCCACCCCAAATTTTTACTCCGAGTCGTTTGCTTTCTGACTCACGGCCGTTCTTTGAACTACCGACACCTTTCTTATGTGCCATAACTAATTCTTGGTTTTAAGGGTTAAACAATTATTAAGCAACGATGTCTTTAACAACAACCTGTGTGAAGTTCTGACGATGTCCGTTAAGTTTTTTGTAACCTTTGCGACGTTTCTTGTGGAAAACGAGAACTTTGTCGCCACGAACAGAGTTGTCCAACACTTCAACTACGACTTTAGCACCTTCGATAGCAGGTGCGCCTACGGTGATTGCCCCATCGTTGTCAACGAGCAATACTTTTTCAAATTCCACCTTTGAGCCTACTTCTTGGCTTTCCATGCGGTGAATGAACAGTTTCTGGTCTTTCTCGACACGGAATTGCTGTCCTTGCATTTCTACTATTGCGTACATTTAACTAAAATGTGATTAAAAATTACTCGGGTAGGCAAGATTTCGTTCCTATGTTCACGCATTTTTGAAACCTATTTTACAGAGCCTACTTGCGAAAAAGCCTGCAAAGTTACTACTTTTCAGTGAAATGACCAAATTTTAGGAGAAAAAACTAATGATTTGATGCTGAATATAAAACGCTTCGGGTTAAATCACGTATATTCTGAGCCAATAAGACAAAAATGGGTCGTTGATATAGTACTCTTTTTTGCCATTATCGTCTAAATCATAGGTTATCCAATCTTCTGACATGAGTTGTTTGATGGCAGACTGCACAGAACTTGCTGAGTCTAAATGGTGATGTCGAATAAACTGTCCGGAGGTAACTCCTTTTGCACGGTCGTCAGCCGCAATAGCGTAAAGCACTTCCTTGATTTTAGGCGACAATAATGACAATCGCAAACGATAGACATGGCTGCTGTCAGCCAAGATATTTTCAATTGCAGCATCAACAACCGACATATCGCAATGCTCACCCTTACTCATCATACTATAAGCAACATTGAATACTTTTTGAATACAATATGTATTGCCTCGAAAACGATTATACACCGACTCGACTACATCAGAATCTATTGAGATATTATTATGTGCCATCTGATAGACAACAAAATCTGAATAGACATCTAACGGAATGGCATCCAATGACATTATAGTAGCACTTTGGTAAAAAGGCTTTGCATGAGATATAAACATTTCCGACAATATATGTCGCTCGGAGCCTGCAAATATAAAAGTAGCATTTGAACAATGCTGAATATGAGTGCGCAACATAGCCTCTATCCCTTTTTCAGGATAATTGGCTATTTGCTGAAATTCATCAATAGCGACAATGCACCTTTTATCAGCAAGATCAATATACCTAAATATTTCGTCTAATGTGTATTCAGGATTGCGTATTGAGCCAAGAGACAAATTGAATTTAGGCAGGCCAGACGTTACATCGTAGCCAAATTCTGCTTGTAACGATTTTAAGGTACCTATAAACACATCCAACACATTGCGACCGAATGGTTTTAATGTCTCATAAATTTGCTTACCAAGGCAATAGGTAAACTCTGTCAACGAAGCTGTTGATAGGATATCGACAAAAAAAAGATAATAATCATCTTTGAGTTCAGGCTGCTGATAACAATGATAAATCAGACCGGTCTTACCCATACGACGAGGCGACATCAGAACCACATTGTGCTGATTTAATATTCTATTTAATAGTTGCTCTGTTTCGATCTTTCGATCGCAGAAATACTGATTGGCAATTTCACCATTGATTATAAATGGATTCATATCATTACATAAAATAATGTTTAACGATACAAAATTACAACATAAATTTCAATTATGCAAATTACATAATGCAAATTACATAATGTTAATTGTATAATTCTATTCAGAGAATCCATTAGAGCAATATAAAAAAAGCGAGGGCGTGCCGATTGACACGCCCTCGCTTAGAAAATATTATTTTTCGATCTGATTATGTTTATGAATACCGAAGATAGTACTACAAAGCATCATCATCAACATTCCACTGCCTAATGGTAATTTGTTGTCCTGATTGTTTCCGCCGGGACCTGGAGGCGGAGGTCCGGAACCTTCACGCAAGAGGGTTGGCTCTTCCGGACTTGCAAGAATGGGACGTTCGACACTCTCGAATTGGCTACCATCAGTCAGAGATTTAACTCTCGGTATTGAGCCTCCAACACCTAATGAGTTGCTACCTGACGATTGGTAAGCAGGCGAGGAAGCACTTCTGCCCGTCGAAACGCTGCCTGCACTACCTCCACCGCCATAGGAGTGGAGGGTGCCGGACGATTCGGTTGTTCCCAAACCACTACCCGATGTGCCGGCACTTACCGACACATCGTAAGATTTTGCTGATGATCGATAGGTGCCATTAGGTTTTGGCAATGGCGAGTTCCGCAGCGGAACAACAACTTGATCATTATTATTATTATTCTGCGCACTTTTTGAGCCACGATAAGTTGGGTAATCGATGGCTTGCACCAATGATGCGCTCAACATTATAAGTGTAAATAATAGTGTTTTCAAGATATTATTCATTTCGTTTCCTCCCTAATTAAAATGTTACTTTGATGGTACGTGATTCTTGTCCGGTAACTATTCTCACAAGATATACTCCGGATGCGACTGGTATGTCAATAAACTGTGTTGAGTTAGGTGATAATGTATTGTAGTAAATAAGTTTACCTGTCGCGTCAAATACTGAGGCATTGGCTTGTGTAGTAGTCTTGTTGGCAACACATATTTGTCCGTTGGTTGCAAAGGCACTTACATAGTCGGCAGTCTGCATGATGTTGTCGGTTGCAATCTGTGGTTTACGACGTATGATAAAGCGTCCTTGCTCGGTGCGACTTGTAGCACTGAAGGTGTAATATGTGGTGTCAGCCAATGGAATATCTATATTGCTAACGAGGTCGGTCAGTACAAGTCCACGAACCGGCGTTACGATAGTTAGGTCATAGATTTCGTCAACACCCGGACGGAAGGTAAGTATTGTACCTTCGAGTTTAGGTTGCGAACTTACGCTATAGTCCATTGTATCGGAATGTATAGCAAAATATGGTTTGTTGCTGTCGCCAGCCCATTTTTCGCCGTCCCAACCGTCATCGAAACCATCTGTAAAGTCTTCGCTGCCGGTGAGTACATGGAGTATATCGCCTCCGGTCTCGCCTTGCAGTGTTATCTTGGTAGTGAGTATATCGCCCATCTCGCCATCGTTGACACCTTGTTGCATCATACGGCGGCGCGGAGCATGAAGAGCAGAAGTTGTTTTCGATGCGCCTGCAATGACGCTATCTATTTGCAGCACTGTACGGTCGTAATCAATAGTCAACGTACCACCACCTGGATTAGCCTTAACGAAGAACGCTTGGGTTGAAGGAATAACGCTCAGAGGGGTATATGGAGCAGCATGGATAGGTATAGCCAAGTACTGACCGGCAGAAGTCGTAGCCTGACTATATGCTCCACCTGCGTCACCTTCCCATGCTGAATAAGCACCTGTATTGTAAATATAGATAGTCTTCTCAGCATTATCAAAATCGTCATCTTCAAAGGCATTGATATCGATAGGTGCGGTAAATGAGTTGGCAAGCAGATTGTATGCTGCATACTTACCTGATGAGTATTGGAGCGTGAACGACATCTTTTGTGGTTTCACTAACAAGCCATTGTTAGCATATACTACACTTGACACTTGAGTTAGAGCATAACCTTTGAATGGTTGCAGACGATCGTAGTCGCCGACGTAGGTCCAACTACCATCTTGATGCCATTCGCAAAGCCAACCATTATAGAACTGACTGAGAGCAACAGCAGTCTGATATGGAATACCAATATATTGCCATGTCGGGTCATACTGATCACCATCGACACCTCTACCATAGATAGCCACCACTGCATCAGGCAACATATCATTATTGGCTTCGGCGAAGGCTAATGCGCCTTGACCGGTAGAAGACGAACCAACAGAAAGCACATGATGGTCAACTTGATGCTTGGTAACGAAATTGCGTGCTCCATCGCTAATAACTTTATATATACCACCATTGATAGTTAACGAGCCATTAGAAGGAATTTCTATTTCACCATTCAGAACTTTAGGCGATGTCACAGTTTCGTCACTTGCGCCGGTAACGTTACTGCCGTCGGCATTAACTGCGATTCGGACGTTGGCAGCAACGGCATTAGGAACATCAACAATAACCGGTTGTTCGATACGGACGTTTTCGTAATACTTAGGCACGTGGTTGTAAGCCGGTCCCCAGTTGGCAGCGGTGCTCCATTTATGGTCGCCTGTCTTATCGTTGAAATAGATAGCGCAGTCGATAACCTGCTCAGGATCCCATCTCATGAGATATTCAATCATCTGCTTAACGGCAGTCTTACCATCGGTGTTAAGCACTTGTGAACCATGCCAGTTGAGTCCGAACACGAGCATACGGGCGCGTATCTGAGCTTGACGTTCGCACAGGGTGATCAATTCTTTACCATCGCCACCCATCACAGTAGCCATGAATACGAAATCGCGTGCTGCTGTAGGAGCAAAACCTTGAAGCATCTTATTTTCAGAGCCACCAGGCAAAGCATCAGCCACTTGGATATATTTCTCACCATCAATAGTAGAAGGATCGATAGAAGTAAAGATAGCAGCCGACGGACAGAGCAGACGCATCTTCAACGACTGGTTGTCGGTATTAGTACCATCTGACGGATTAGAAGTCAAACCTACTTTTGTCCACTGCGACTTGCCTGAAACGTATGCCTCAGTGGTCAGCATAGGCTTAACGTCCACCAAACAGCCAAAGGCATCCGAATAGGATATATTGTTGGTCTTTGAATACCCCGGATTGCTCGAACCGGGTTTCTCTCCTGAGTTCAGGTAGTCTGTCAGAACGACTACGTCATATTGGCTGTAGTATGCCAAGAGGTCATTCAATACGGTTGTGTTATAACCGTTACATGCCGTAACATCGAAAGTAGGAACAGATGACAGATAGGTATAAAGTCCTGTCAAGTTGTCAGCTTGTGTTGCCGTCCAACCGCCGCCTTTTGTTCCCTTGACCACGTATGCAACTTGTATGTTAGCCTTATATGGGTCAACAATGATTGTTGTGCTCTTGGTTGTTGTCTGACCGCATTCGTTGGTTACTGTTATAGTACCGGTTAGCGTTGCCTGTTCGGTATCGGCTGTTTTCTTCGGCGTTCCTGTAAGTTGATAGATGCCGTCAACAAGGGCGCATGTAGCACCGCTCAAAGTATAAGCCGCGCCATTCAGTGTCCAAGCAATAGTTGTAGATACCACATCGCCTTCCACCTTGAATAATTGCAGTGGTACACCTATCTCTCTACCTCGGCGAACGTGCCATCCTGAATGAATAACAGTAACCGACGGAGCCTCAGACGCGGTGATAACAACTGAGTTAGAACGCACATTGGCATCGCAAGTCTTGTGTGTTGCAACATAGTAGTTACCCACGCCGTCAACGGTATAAGAAGTCAGACCTTCGGTTGAAGGAATGAGTGTTCCGTTCTTGTACCAACCTACTATATCGCCGTCGTATGAAGTGATGCTTAATACAGGTTCGTGACCAACGCAGTAATCTGTACGTGAAGCAGTGATTACCGGAGCCGGATCGCTACATGGGTTGACTGTTATTGTATAAGTGATAGCGGCACTGGCTTTGTAGCAACCTGAAGCAGGCAGTTTGGCACTTATGGTAGCCGAAACAGGGTCTTCGATATCAGCAGGAGCGGTGATGGTTACCTCACCGGTTGTACTATTGACTGTTGCCACATCAAGGTTGCTTGAAGTATATTGTATTGACGCAATTGAGCGGAAATCAGCTGTGCTGACAAGAGCCTTTTGCAACAATGTCGAACCCGGAGTAGTCTCTATTGTTGGCAGAGTGGCTGTGCCGGACTGATTCCATACTATAGTAGGTGTCGTACCTACCATGCCAGAACCCGTACCGTAAAGTTTACAACCGAAAGAGTTTACGTTTTGGTCAAAAATCAGACATATACTACCATTTGTTGACAATGGAGTAGAAAGTGCAATATCAATATATCCGTAGCCCTTGGCTGCGATATTTTCGGCTTCCACACCGGCATCAGTATAGTAAGTAATAAGCGGAGTTACAATGTCAGCATCGTTGTTGGTGTTTACTACCGCCGCATTCTGATATACTTTACTTATACTTGCTGTCTTGCTTTGCGGATTGTAGATATAAACTCTCACCTTCGACACATCAGATGTCATCAACGATGCAATACGATACTCTTCTTTATTCGAACTATTACGGTGAGTAAATCCATCGGAAGAGAAGTGGCTGTCGGAAGTCGTTGATACAGAACTATTACCATTCTTGAACGCCATAGCACCAACGCCTGCAACGCTGTATGAATAGTTATATGGTGTTGTAGCATTAGCCGATGCAAGTATCTTGACTGCATCGCCGGTTGCGCTGGCGCACTGTATGACATTAAGTGTGAAGGTTGACTCACAAGCCGAATAGTTGGTTACGCCAACCGTTGAGGCCTCAACGGCTGCTTTAACTACCACTTCTTCATAGCCTGTTGCAGGTACATAGACACGAGCCGTTATGCTCCGACCATCGACCACGCGGTTGTCAATCTTAATACCTGTGGTTACGGCAGTAAGTGTAGGTGTGGCACCACCGGCTGAGAATGTAGCAGTTACGTTATACCAACCGCCGGACTTAACACTATTCTGATAAGCAGGATTAGTTGGTGCACCGCCCTCATATTTCCACGAACATGTTACCGTGCTGGAGGCTATAACATTGATCGTTACATTGCCCGACCTTTTCCACGTACCCTCGTTACAGTTGTTGCGAGCGTAGGCTCGATATAGCGTTGTACCCACACTTGCTGTGGATGGTGTATAGGATGAAGAGGTAGCACCATCAATCTCTGTCCATGACGAACCGCTATCGGTACTCTTCTCCCACTTATATTCCGAAGCCGAAGTGGCAGCACTACCTTCTGCTAATACCGAAGATGTTATTGGGCTTGCTGTTGCACCTTGGTCGTAAGTGGTTGTAGGCGAGGTGATAGATATTGTATTGACAGCCAACGATATAGTTACTGATACAGGCTCAGTCTCAAGACGGCAGGTCTTCTGTGCTGCAAGCTTATACAGACCTGTCTCTCTTGCAGTATATGTAGTACCTGTCTCACCGTCGAGGGCTACAAAATCACTTCCTACTTTCTTGTACCATTGCAGCAGTGCACCATCGGTATAATTAGTGGCAGTCAGAGTTACTGTCGGACAGCCTGTCAGACTACCTGTAATCTCAGGACGACTGTCGGCACAGTCTGCACATATATTAGCTGCAAATAAGTACCAGTTCAGATTGCCTGAAGAGTTGATTGTATAAGTTCCGGCATCCAAGTCATCGAATTGTGCGACATCCCAATCTGATGTAGGAGTATGAGTGCCAATCGTTGTACTACCTTTCTTAACTGTAATGGTGTTAGTACCATTCTTCTTCGTTACTATATATAAGGTGGCTTTATTACCTGAAGGAATTACCACTGTTGTGTTTGACTTAACAGAGCCGCTCCCACCTGTAAAGTTAAATTTAGTACCATCAACCGTTGCACTACCGCTCGAACCGCCACTACCCGGGCTACCGCCAAGGACAGTAGTAAATACTGATGTATTATTGGTCTTACTATTAGCCGTTGCATCAGAAGCTTTCACAAAGTAGTATGCCCACGAACACTCTGATGCCATTTCCTCGACCCACTGGGCATAGAGGGTGGAGTCCTTCGTCAGAGTTATTGACGAACCGGCTGCAAATGCTGTTCCTGTTCCGTTGGCTTTAGTGTTCCAACCGTTGAAAGCATAGCCGTCGCGGGTAAATGTGCTATTTGCCACCGTCAATGTCGTACCTGACTGAGTTGCCATAGTTCCGGTACCACCATTGGCATTATAACTCAGAACGTAGCCTGTTGTTGAGGTACAGATTTCGATGTCATCGATATATATGTCGTAATTTGTGGAACCGCTACCATTATTCTTAATTGAAATAACACCATCCAAATTATCAGCAGCATAAGGACCAAAAGTTGTAAAGCCACTTGTGTTAGCACTTCCCAAAGACTCTGTGTTTGCGATTGTAGTAGATCCAACTTTGATTGTCATTGTTGGGGCTGTACTGTAGAGTTTTACTTTCAAGGTTACACTCGTAACGTCCTCAAAAGTAGTTGGAGTACCACCTGTAGTTGTATTATTGGAATAAATATATACATCTTTCCCGTAATGTAACTTAAAATAGTCGCCACCACCTTCTCCTTTACTATTAGTTTCTGTTATTGTCATAGTTACAGCATTAGCATCTGTCATGCTGCCCTTATAACCATAAATATACTTGCTTCGACTATCAGGTTTATTATCAGACTTACTATGTTGGGTTGTTTCAAAATTCGTAATCGTTATACAGCTGTTGGCATCCCATTTCGCATAGAGTGTCACATTGCCGTCATGCTGCCATACTTTGCTGCCGTTTGTATAGCCTGTCACATTTGCTTTCCATGCACCTGTGGCGTCAATCAGCTGGACGCCTCCGCCGTTAGTCTCTGTGAAATAACCGCCAAACACGTAATTGGTCTTTGTAGGACATGTAATGCTGCTTGTCAAATTGGTCGAAGCATTATATGTGGTAGTTACGCTTGCTGTTCCCGCTGTTGTCGCACTCTGGTTGTTAAGCGTAACAGTATATGTCTTGGCAGCAAAAGTAACGGCTACCGTTGAGGCTTCTGTCAGGTGGAACGGCTCGCGGTTGGTTTGTGCCACACCATTCACGGTCAGCGAAGCCACCTCATAACCGGTGTATGCCACCGCCGTTGGAATGCAGATACATGTATGTGCCAATGTCTGATTGCCCGGACCGTGTATCACCTGACCGGCACCGGTGACGTCATCATAGTTAACATCCAACGTACCATTTGTGCCCGGATTCGAAACGGTCAACTTCCATGTCTTCATGCCGGATGCATAGTTACATACATAGAACTGACAGTTGTTGGTTGCGTCTGTCTCTCCGGTAGCATGTGAATCTGTAGGAGTGTAAGTCGAAGTAGCCAATGGTACCTGACTGCCGTAATATTCTGACGAATTGGTAATCGCATAGCCGTCGCCCGTCTTGGTCTTGTCAATAGGATTATTGGAACCGGTCCAACCTGCATTGTTGCATATCTGCCAATACTCAAAATTATCGTATGCTGCTGTCGTAACCGTATATAGGTTCGCAGTACCGGGCACCAGAGTCATCTGGGTAGCCTGAGTATGGTCACCGCGGCCTATACGGTAATACACATCTGCCCAATTTACGGTCTCGTTATCCCAATAGATAACCTTGCCGGCTGTCTCGTTGCTGCCGGGGTAGGTAATACTTACCTTATAAGTTGGCATGCCTGAATAGTCAAGAGCAAAAGCATAATCAGCCGACTTCGTATTTGTAGTAATACCGCATTTCGTACCATTACTCTTGTCCATGGTCCAATTGGTGCAGTTACTGCTTGTCATTGTACCCGAATTACCGTACCAATGACCGCATCCGTCATAAATCAAGAACTGGTAGGTACGTTGGCCTTCCAAACGGGGAGCTGCATTGGCAACACTGCCTTCACCCTTGGTAAAAGCAACCTTCTTGTCTAACGTACCGTTATAGTAAACATATAGTTGCAGTATCTTGACCTCAAATTCATCACTTGTTTTTGCGCATGAGGTTCCGCATGTCACCGTACAACGATAGGCGCTTGCATCCGTCGTATCGCAACTTGCCTTAGTGTAGGTAGCAGCAGTTGCACCTGAAATATTAACCCAGTCAGTATTGGCGGCATTCTTCTTCTGCCACTGGTAAGTAGCAGCACCGGCACCACCCGTAGGGGTAGCGGTCAGACTTATTGTCTCACCCGGGAAATAATGATATGTGCCTGTAATGCTTACGCTTGTTGGAGCTGTACAAAGGGTTGTAAAACTGTTGCCGGTTAATTTTACCCAAGCACTCTTGTTCGTTGAAGAACATACCGAACGCACCCATGCATAATATGTAGTACCGGCAGTCAGACCGGTAACGGCTTTGGTCTTAGACGTTGAAGTAGCAGATGCAGCAGTGCTTGATGTAGGTGCAGTACTTGACGTTGAGTAATAAAACTCGTAGTTATTTGTATTTGCAGCATCCGTCACCGTAAACGTCGCACCTGTAGTAGTTACACTTCCGGCTGTCAAACCCGTTGGAGCGGTACATACAACGATAGGCAAACGTAACGAAAAACCTCTACACCTATTAGAATTCGCGCCATTACCCAATATCTCGATTGTATGTTCGCTAGTTGTAATATTAAATCTAAATACCGTATTGTCAGTCGCGTTATGTGTATAAGATTGGGCTACACCATCAACTTTTACAATAAATTGTTTACCAGCATTAGAAGCATGGTTATCTCTTCCAATAAATGAGAATTGGTCATAACCACTTATTCTCAACTTAATATAATTTGCATCTTGTATCGGTATATAGTGAGTTTTCTTATCATTATCGGTTCCTGATGTTACAGAAAACTCATCTACAGCTGTTACTGTAGAACCGGCACCTCCACCGAAAGCTTTTATTGCAATCCAGCCTTCTTTACTGTCTATAACTTCCTCACCTTCAGAAACAGTCAATAGTGCTAAACCATCACCTACTGTTGTTGCAGAGCCGGCTCGAAGTGTTGATGAATTAAACATATAAACTTCATAGTCTCTACCATTAGCAGCTTTAAGCGATTTGCCATATCCTCCACTACCAACAGCTGCTTCATAAGTACCCGGAGTATGTAAAGAAAGTGAGCCTACAGATGCGACACCTACAACCGTAATAACAATATTACCCGTAACTTTTGCAGCAGGAATAATAACAGTTCCTGTACCTTTTGTCCATGTGTATCCTGTACCTGCTGTCTGTGCTGCACCACCTATAGTAACAGTAATAGCATCCGGCAGCGTGTAGCCGCTATTCGCACTAAATATGGCTGTATATGCCACACCATTGGTCGCTGCTCCGGCACCTGTCGTACCGCTCGTCTTCGTAACATTAGTCAGTGTGTGAGTCACTGAATATGTTGCTGCAGTGGCATTATATTTGAATGCACCGCTTAATGCCGTTTCCGCAGTATTCCCGCAGGCGTCTGTACATACACAATAATAGTAATATGTACCGGCTGTTGATGTATTAGGGGTAAATGATGCCGTAGTCGTGCCTGTGCCGACTGCGTTTGTAGCATGAGCCTTGTCGCTTGTAGTTTGTTTCCACTGATATGTTTTGATTGTTCCACGAGTGGCAGAGCAAGTCAATGTTCCTGCACTTGCACTGCAATCTATACCAGCTGCCGCAGTTGCTTCCGTTCCGCCACGGGTAACAACCAACGTACCATCCCATTTGCTCCATGAACCTGTGAACTTATCTCCGGATTTAGTATTAGATATAGTAAATAGATTGTTACACTGGTCATCTGTAGTCTGGTCGGTTGTCTGATTCCATAGGCCGGAATCAAAAGTTGCAGCGGTACCACGAGTAAATATAACAGTAGTGAATTTCTTTCCGCTTCCCGGAACGGTAAATTTGTAAATAGCATTTGCAGCATTCCAACTGCCTTCAACCAAGTCTCCGTATGTTGACCAAGCCGTTCCGTCACCAAAGAAATAGGCATATATATTGCCACCGCTGTTTTTCCAAGCACTGCCACTTAAATTTGAAAGAGTATTATCCTTAAAATATACTATCTCACCAGAATTAAACGTACGATTAGTCGCCGGAGTTAAATCGGTAACAACAATATTGTCTAATATAACCTCATGTTTTCCGCTTACTGCATTACCAATGTACAAGTTTTGCATTGTTGTTCCTGTAAATGTACTACTTCCTGTTGTCGCTCTATCTTGACCAGTTAATACACGTGTTGTACCAACCCACAAATCGTATTTAGCATTAGCAACTGTATAAGATTTAGCATCAGGTCCTATATATGTCAATGTACTTCCAGATGCATTAATAACCCACGTAATATGAGCTGCTGTCCCATTTGAAATATAACCTGTAGTTTCAAGCTTTGTTGTGCCTCCTACTTTCCCAATACAGTGTTTTGCAGAAGAACTTGAACCTGAAATAATATTAAAACCAGTATATCCAGCTGAGGCAGCAGGAGCATTATCACCAGCGGAAAAACCGCTACCAACAATAACTGCAACCTCCTGCTTTGTAGATGCTATATATTTAGCAGTTACATCCATTTCAAATTTAATTGCAGTTGGCGCAGTTGTCGCAAAATTGGTCGTTTTCCATAAAGACCACTTCCAGCTGGTATTATTAGCATATGCTTGGAATGTGCCTGCTGTTGCGTAAGAATTTGCCCCAGACGTAGTGTTAATAGCTATACCACACTTGGTTTTGGCTGTACAACGAATAGATTGAAATAAATTATCTCCAGATGAAGCAACCAAACCAGTGTGTGAAGTATAAATTCTTTGTGTATTTGCTGAGTAAGCAACAGCTGTGGCACTCCCGAAGTTTTGTGAGAACAACACATCACCATTTGCTCCCCACACATTCCCGATACCCATAACAAGTACTATCAGCAGCATAGCCGCATAGCGCCAAGCTGACATATAAGCACGCTTAACAGCCTTAATAGCAGCAGACTGCATGCTAACTATAGTAGGTGAATAGTAGGTAATTAGTAGGTGAATAGTAGGTGATTCAGATGACATCACCCTATCATCAACCTGCCAACCGTTGTTACTCTGCATCTCTCGCGCAGAACGTGGGGTATTAGTGTTAGACATTGTGTTATGATTAGCGGCTTGTGTCCCACAAACGCCAATCCGGTTAAGTAAGGTTTTCATATCGATATGGTTTTTTATATTATTCATATATGTTGGTTATGTTGGTTTCAGTATTTTCATCGCATTTCCCGTTAGGGAATTTCTTTTAATAGCATTTAGTGGTATCCCTTTTCATCGCATTTCCCGTTGGGAATTTCTTTTAATAGCGTTTGCGGTATTCCATTCATCGCATTTCCCGTCAGGGAATTTCTTTTAATAGCATTTTGTGGTATTCCTTTTCATCGCATTTCACGTTAGGGAATTTCCTTTAATAGCGTTTGGCGTTTTTTCCCCGCTCTCTCTGTCTGTTTTTTCGGGGCGTTCGATGCCCCCGAAAAAACGGGGGAAGAGAGGGTAAGGGGCTCATCGTTTTTCTATTAATAGGAAACCCCTACGGGGTAGGCGCCACAAAGTTGTTTTCTTTTGTTTTCTTTTCCACGGGTTAAACGGATTTTATACAGATTAACACTGCTTTATCTTCTTTTGGTCATAAATTGTTTTCTTTCCCACGGATTAAACGGATTTTATACGGATTAACACTGCTTTATCTTCTTTGGTCATAAATTGTTTTCTTTCCCACGGGTTAAACGGATTTTATACAAATTAACACTGCTTTATCTTCTTTTGGTCATAAATTGTTTTCTTTCCCACGGATTAAACGGATTTTATACAGATTAACACTGCTTTATCTTCTTTTGGTCATAAATGCTCATGAATGAATCATAAATTATTGTTTATTTGGTCAAATTTCAAAAAAAAGTCCAAATTTTTCTACTAAATTTATCCAAAATAGTATGATTTAGCGTCTTAATATCCCCATCAATTTATTAACTGCTACTAACAAAGGTTCAAGGTCGTTTTTGTCAAGAACAACTTCTTTATCAAAAGATTAAATCTCTACTTTGAAGGTTTGGCGGCATCTCAACAAACACATCTACATCCTTCCTTCATGATGCTCACCACGCACTACGGAACCAAAGAGTATCATGGACGTGATACCATATTCTCGCACACATCTGCGTGAGAGCGAAGTAATATATTCTTGCGTTGTCTTCATGCTTGGAGTTGATAAGTTGTTAATTAGAGGTCTAAGAAAGTAAGTGCTCGAGTGGTATTTAGTTGTTTTTCAGTTGCTTATGGTCATTTATCTTGGGTGATGGTATAGTTACTATTCCACGCATGCAAAATTACAACTTATTTTATATATATTTGTGTAAAAATTGTCGTAATTTTGTAGAAATTTCTACATTTTTATCTATTCTTTACAATTATTGCATGGTTGAAACGCTGAAAAGAGGGTTAGACAATAAGATTGAATAATGTAAGAAATAATTTGCAAAATGTCAAAAACTGAACAACAATTTGTGTGTTTTGCAATTTTGTTGTAACTTTGCATTACAATTAGACAAAACAATAATGTAAAAGACAATTTTAAACAACAACATCAATAACATCAACAATATCAATAACATCAACAATATCAATTGCATCAATAACATCAACTAAATCAATAACATCAACCAATATCAACTACATTAACTACCTAAACTCAATCAACCACATCAACTCAATCAACTCAATCAACTCAATGTCAGACAACCGTTATCCATTATATTTGGCTCCGATGGAGGATGTGACAGATCCGGCTTTTCGTCTGCTATGCAAACGTTTTGGTGCCGACCGCGTATATACGGAGTTTATCAACTGCGATGCTCTGGTGCGTGATGTGCCGCGAACGATGCAGAAACTGACTATACACGACGAGGAGCGTCCTGTTGCCATTCAGATATATGGTCGCGAGCCGGAACCGATGGCTGATGCAGCACGTATAGCCGCAGAGGCTCATCCCGACTATATCGACATCAATTTCGGGTGTCCGGTAAAAAAAGTGGCAGGTAAAGGTGCCGGTGCCGGTCTGTTGAACGATGTGCCTAAGATGCTTGCGATAACACGTGCTGTGGTTGATGCCGTCCAATTGCCGGTAACTGTTAAGACTCGTCTTGGTTGGGATGCCGACCATAAGATAATAGTTGACCTTGCCGAGGCTCTGCAAGACTGCGGCATACAGGGTCTGACAATCCATGGTCGCACACGTGCACAGATGTATAAGGGTGATGCTGACTGGACTTTAATAGGAGCAGTGAAAAACAACCCTCGTATGTATATACCTATAGTAGGCAATGGGGACATAACGACCCCTGAACAGGCTAAAGAATGTTTCGAGCGTTATGGAGTGGACGCTATAATGATTGGTCGCGCCACGTTCGGTCAGCCTTGGATTTTCGAAGATATAAAATACTATCTCGAGCATGGCGAACACCACCCTACACGTCCGATGAAATGGCAGATTGAGATACTTAAAGAGCATGTGGAACGGAGCATAGAATGGTTGCACGACGAGCGTAAGGGTATAATACATAGCCGACGACATTTAGCGGCGGCACCAGTGTTTAAGGGGATACCTAACTTTCGCGCTACACGAATACAGATGCTGCGAGCTGACAACAAGGAGGAATTGTTTGCCTTGTTGGATGGCATCTAATTAAGAAAACAATAAGCAACAATATAATTAACTAAAATAATTGTCAAAATTATCTTCACATAGAGAAAGAATCTTGTAGAAATTGTCTAAATTGTCTATATATATATAGAGAGAACCAAAATTGTCAAAATTATTATAGTGTATGAAAAAGATTTTATTATTAACTTTCAGCCTTGCAATTATTATGGCAGGATGTAACAAGCAACCCAAGCAGACAACGGGCATTGATTTAAGTAATTTAGACACTACCGCAGTGGCACAGAACGATTTTTACCAGTACGCATGCGGTGGTTGGATGGCTTCTCACCCTCTAACCGGTGAGTACGCTCGTTTCGGTACGTTCGACAAACTCGGAGAGGATGTACGCGAACAGACAAAAGGTATAATTGAAGGTCTTGCAGCCGAACAGCATGAGCGCGGTTCGATAGAGCAAAAAATCGGCGACCTCTATAACCTCGCTATGGACTCTACACGTCGCAACGCAGAAGGTATAGAGCCTATCAAGCCTGAGATAGAGACTATCATGGCAGTTAAAGACCGTAAAGAGTTCAGCCGTCTTTTAGGTTCGGACATCGGTATAGGCATGTTCGGACTTTATGTTGATGCCGAACTATACGACAGCCGAATGAATATCCTTCAGACCTATCAAGGTGGTTTCAGCCTTGGTCAGAAAGACTATTATGTCAAAGACGACTCAACCAATCAAAATATACGTGCTAAATACGTTGAACATATAGCCAATATGTTTGGTTTTATCAATTCCGATAAGGAGGCATGCCAGAAAGCAGCACAGACAGTGATGCGCATGGAAACCCGTTTGGCTAAGGCTGCCAAGAGTAATGTTGAACTCCGCGACCCTGTGAACAACTATCATCAGATGAGTGTTGACTCGCTCAAGCAGTTGGTTCCGCAGATCGACTGGGTGGCACTATTCGATGAGGCAGGCATATCGACCGACCGTCTTTCTGTTTCACAACCCGAGCATCTTCAGGAAGTGGGTCGTATGTTAGCCGACGAACCGCTTGAGGACTTGAAGACATATTTTGTTTGGCAGATCATAGACGATGCAGCCGGTGCCTTATCAGACGAGATAGGCGAAGAGAATTTCAATTTCAACGGTCGTATTCTGTTAGGTCGCGAAGAGCAGAGTCCACGTTGGAAACGTGCCGTAGGTTCTGTTAACGGTCGTTTAGGAGAAGCCGTTGGTCAGATGTACGTAAAACAATATTTTCCACCTGAAGCCAAAGCACGTATGGAGAAGTTAGTAGCCAACTTGCAGATTGCACTTGGTGAGCGTATAGACGGTCTGACATGGATGGGCGACAGCACTAAAGCCAAAGCACATGAGAAACTTGCAGCATTCTACGTTAAGATAGGTTATCCTAATAAATGGCGTGACTACAGCGGTTTGGATATCGACCCTGAATTATCATATTACGAGAACTTAAAACGTTCGAGCAAATTTGAACAAGAGTATAATTTCAGTTTCATCGACAAGCCCGTTGACCGCGATAAGTGGTACATGACCCCTCAGACTGTCAATGCTTATTATAACCCGTCAACCAACGAGATATGTTTCCCTGCCGGTATTCTGCAACCTCCATTTTTCGATATGAACGCCGATGATGCCGCTAACTATGGTGCCATAGGTGTAGTGATAGGTCATGAGATGACTCATGGTTTTGACGACCAAGGAGCGCAATTCGACAAAGAGGGTAATCTGAACAACTGGTGGACAGACGCTGACCGTGCTGCCTTTAAAGAGCGCACGCAGGCTTTAGCAGACCATTTCAGCAAGATAAAAGTGCTTGACGACCCTGAGACATTTGCTAATGGTCAACTGACCCTTGGTGAAAACATAGCCGATCATGGTGGTTTGCAAGTATCATTCCTTGCATTTAAGAATGCCACTGCTGAATGTCCGTTAGAAACACGCGATGGTTTTACTCCGGAGCAACGTTTCTTCCTTGCATACGCTAATGTGTGGGCAGGCAATATACGTAAAGAGGCTATCCTTCAACGTACAGTAAGCGATCCCCACTCACTCGGTCGTTGGCGCGTTAATGGTGCCTTGCCACAGATTCAGGCTTGGTACGACGCTTGGAACGTGACAGAGGAAAGTCCGCTTTATATCGCTCCGGAAAATAGAGTTTATATCTGGTGATGCAATGGTATCAACAGGCTTTGATTAACAATGATATCAACTTAATTTGTTAAATGAAAGCGATAACATTACATAGCATAGTTCCGATACGTAAGGAGCCGAGCGAGTGCGCCGAACAAGAAACGCAGTTACTCTTTGGCGAGACGGTGGAAGTGTTGGACGAAAAAGAGCGTTGGCTGAAAATCAAAGCCAACAACGATGGTTCGGAAGGTTGGGCAGACCGCAAGATGCTGATTGACTTGAATGAAGAGGAATATCAGCAAGTCTTGTCAGCCTTCAGCGGCACGCCATTTAGGGTTAAAGTACCTGTGGCATACGCTTTCAGCGTAGGTAATGGTCAGACCATGCCTCTTGCAGCAGGTACGCATCTACCTAATTATCATGACGGTCAGTTTGAGATTTTGGGAGCGCATTTAAGCATCGATCCTGAAGCCGTAAGTGAACCAATAGTCTTTACAGAGACCAATTTTCTTACCACAGCACGTTTATTTCTCAATAGTCCGTATTTGTGGGGCGGAAAGAATGCCTTTGGTTATGATTGTTCCGGCTTCGTACAAGTGTTGTATAGTCTTTTTGGTATTGAATTGCCTCGCAATGCAAGCCAACAAGCAGGCAAAGGAACAGCTGTTGATTTTCTTATGGAAGCCCAACTTGGCGACCTTGCTTTTTTCAATCATGAAGATGGCAGCCCAATAAGTCATGTAGGCATACTGCTTGACGACAAACGTATTCTGCACTGCTCCGGACGGGTTAAGATAGACCTCATTGACCAAAACGGAATTATAGACCAAGAAACAAAAAATTACACACATAACCTGCGTGTAATTAAACGTGTATTGTAAAACTAACATGCTATTCCAAATCTTCAAGCAGTTGTTTGAGGAACACGAAGTCGGGATGCTGTTTCAGAATACGTTTGATATATGTTTTGGCTTCGTTGGTACGACCAAGTTTGATTAGACATTGGGCTATATGTTGCTGCGTATTAAGCAGGTTCCAATTATAATCATCTTTTGACTTAAGATATTTTTTCTCCGCTTGTCGCAGATAAAGCAGTGCTTTTTCCTTACTGCCACCGGCGTAAGAAGGGACATAGAAATAAATAAAACCTCGGTGCATGAGTGCTCGTGTACCGGGATTTTTTTTGCACGCATCATTAGCAAATGTCAAGGCTTGCAGATTATTGGTAAGAGTAGGTTTTTCGAGTATCGACAACGAATACACATTAGCAGCAGAGCGGAAAGCCAACAAGTCGGACTCATTATGCTCAGACTGCTCATACTGATTGATATGACGCTTGAACAGACCAAGACGAAGCAGGTTATCGCTTAGTTTCTGATTGCTTGCCCATGCCAAATAATTATATTCAAGGTCGAGCAAGAGGGGTAATGAGTCGGCAGAGATAGTCGAATGTTCGGCAATAAAATCATGCCATGGGGTCAGATCGCCCTTGACAAAAGCCTTATAGAAAGTTTCTTGATTATAGTCAGTTGCGAAAGCAGACAATGGCATAACAGCCGCGATTAAATATGCTAAAAACTTTTTCATGATGATAATAAAAAAATCCTATTGTCTATATAAGCATTTATTGTGCCACACAGACAATAGGACTTCAGAAATCACGGAAAATATTATTTTTCGTGTTCGAGCATCAATGTGTGAGTTGGTTGGTCGCACACTTCTGACGGACCATAGTATTGAATTGGTCCGGGATAGATATACGACAGATGTTCGTCAGCCCATTCAGCGCGATGAGCCTCAAAGAACTTAAATGGTTTGCCGTTGAGGTCAACAAGAGCCTTTTGAATAACAGGTTTCATCTTACCATTACGACGTTCCATATTCATCATCATCGTGATAGGCACACCACCGGCTATCCATTCATCGGAAGGAGCAGTCAGATTGCGAACGAGCGACATATAGCCTGTCTTACCGGAAGCGATAAGTTGCGCAGCCGTAATACCGATAGAATAGCAATAGTCGGCATCGAAATTAGATGGAATAGCGCAACGACCTTCATAGCCGAAGAAATGGTTGAGGGCTGAGAATTTGCCTTTATAAACACCTTCGGCTTTGAGTTTAGCAAGTTTTTTAGCCACCATTTCGATAAGCATCTTTTCTGTTTCGATAAGGCTTACTTGTACATTACCGTGCGGGTCGCGATCCATAGTAAGTTGGTGAGCAATACCTTTTGGAAGGTCACGATAGACAGCACGACTTTCTTCAGAAAGCATACCTTTGATATACTGACGTTTCTCATCGTCGGTTTCCAATGCTGTAAAGTCATCGTTATGAGCCAAGAGGTCATTGAGTTCGGCTATAAGTTTTTTCATTGCCGGAATAAACTCAATAAGACCTTCAGGAATAAGTATTGTACCGAAATTCAGACCTGCATTAGCACGAGCCACAATAACATCAACAATCTGATCTACAATATCGTTGAGTGTGAGGTTTTTGGCTTGTACTTCCTCGGAGATGATACATATATTAGGTTGAGTCTGCAATGCACATTCAAGAGCGATATGGCTTGCCGAACGACCCATAAGACGAATAAAATGCCAATATTTCTTGGCAGAATTGGCATCACGCTGGATATTACCGATAAGTTCTGAATAGACCTTGCAAGCAGTATCGAAGCCGAAACTTGTTTCAATCATTTCGTTTTTCAAGTCGCCATCAATAGTCTTAGGGCAACCGATAACTTGAATACCTGCATTTTTCTGCAAGTAGTATTCAGCCAAGACGCAAGCATTGGTATTGGAATCGTCGCCACCAATAATGACAACTGCTTTAATGCCTAATTTGCGGCATACCTCTATACCATTATCAAATTGCCATGTTTCCTCCAATTTGGTACGACCTGAGCCGATGATATCAAAACCACCCGTATTACGATATTGGTCGATGACATCGGCTGTTAATTCGGCATACTTTCCTTCAATAAGTCCTGAAGGACCGCCAAGGAAACCATAGAGTTTGTTGTTAGGATTGAGACGTTTAAGTCCATCGAACAGACCTGCAATAACATTATGTCCGCCGGGGGCTTGTCCGCCTGACAAGATAACACCGACATTGACAACAGGAAAATCTTGTGGTTCGCCTTCAACAAGGTTGATGACAGGCAGACCATAAGTGTTAGGGAAGAGTTTTTTTATTTCCTCTTGGTCGGCAACCGATTGTGTCGGTTCGCCTTCTACAAGGCGCATATTGCCACGCAATGAGCGTGGAACTTTAGGTTGATAACTCGCACGTGCGATTTGTAAAGGACTTTTTTGCATGATATATATTATTTAGATGTTTGACCGCTTTGCTGTTAGAGGTTTGACTTTTATGCATATAACAATAATTGGTTGCAAAAATAATATTTTTTTTTCACATAAAAAACAAAATCATTCTGACTTGCTCTTTTACCTTGAAATAATTACTGTTTTAGTAATCTATGTAAAATCTCTATCGGGTGATAGGCTTTAATTCCTGTACCATCATAAATTTGGGTTCGGCATGACGTACCCGGTGCAGCAATGAAAACAGGATGGTCAATAGTATTTGTTTCAACGGCTTTGCGCACAGCAGGAAACAAAATCATCTCGCCTATGGCTATTGACTTCTGATAATGTTTTTTCTCATACCCAAACGAGCCGGCCATACCGCAACAACCGGAAGGGATGACATGAACATCTGTTCCTTTAGGCAGGTTGAGTAATGCTGCAGTTTTTTCCACACCGACAAGGGCTTTCTGATGGCAATGACCATGCAACCATATCTCGGCAGGCATATCGCTGAACATATCGGCTGTGATATTACCCTTATTGACTTCCTGCATCAGGAACTCATCGAAAAGCAAACAATTAGCAGCAACTGCTTGGGCTTGAGGACGTAAATCAAGATCAACTAAATCAGGATATTCATCACGAAAAGTCAGAATACATGACGGCTCGATACCTATAAGCGGTCGCTGCGGAGTGACCAAATCAGTTAGGGCTTTGACATTGGCTTGGGCATACTGCTTGGCTTGATGCAGACAGCCTTTAGAAATGGCAGCCCGCCCGCTTTCAGCAAGATCAGGTATATAGACCACATAGCCCAAACGATTGAGCAGATCAATAAATGTTTTTGCCAACTCAATCTCTTGATATTTAGTAAACTCATCTAAATAGAGGAACACTATACGTCCTTCTTCAGCAGGTGGAAAATTGACGGCAGGCAAACGATATGTTGAGAGTTTGGGTATCGAACGCTTCGAAGAAAAACCTACTATTTTTTTTAATATAGAAGAAGTGATAGGTGCAGATGCAAAGAAATTGTAGAGATGGGGAACAAACGAGCCTAAATGTTGAATATCTGCATTATGAGCCACAAGATATGTACGCCATGGGGTACCATGCTGATCATATAGATGTTGTAGTATTTCGGCACGCAAGCGAGTCATATCAACACCTGACGGACATTCGCGTCGGCAACCTTTGCATGCCAAACAAGACGCAAGGATTTCTCGAACATCATTTTCAATCAACGTTGCATCAAAATCACCTCTGTTGTATTGCAAGGCATAAAGATATTCGCGCAACACATTGGCTCTGGCACGTGTAGAGTCTAATTCAGAATGTGACTCTTTGAACGCAGGACATAAAGTACCGCCTATGAGATTTGATTTCCGACAGTCAGCCGACCCATTGCATTGTTCAACGCTGCAGAGCATAGCATATTGTTGCGAACGAGCACCTGTTGCACCCTGTGTCTTACACTCATCAAAAGGTGCTTTCCAATTATACACAGGGTCGAACATATTATTATCGGACTCATGCTCATGACCTGCCATGACTCGCAAGTTATCTGCCATATTCGGACTATCAATTATCTTATGGGGGTTGAATATATTGTCAGCGTCCCAACAATACTTAACACTCGCCATGAGTTGATAGGTAGCGTCGGAATAGAGCAATGGAATAAATTCTCCGCGCAGTCGTCCATCGCCATGTTCACCACTTATTGTGCCACGGTGTTTACGCACTATATCTACTGTTTCGCGTGCAATACGTTGAAATAACGCTACACCTTCAGCCGTTTTCAAATTCAAGATAGGTCGCAAATGCAGTTCGCCCGTACTGATATGCCCATAAAAAACGCATGACGTATCTAAACGCTTGAGCATACTCTGAATATCAGCCATATAAGCCGGCAAACGTTGAGGAGCGACAGCCGTATCTTCAATAACTCCGGTTGGTTTGGCATCTCCTTTCATGCCATTGAGGATACCAAGTCCTGCCTTACGCAGATTCCATACTTTAGCAATATCGTCACCATATACTCGCGTACATTCACTAACAAGTCCACTATCTAAAAGAACCTGCTCAATATCGGTGGCATGCTGTTCAAGCAGTTCTGACGATGCTTCACGCAATTCGATGATGAGAAGTGCAGCAGGGTCGCCATTAACGAAGAAACGCTTCACATCAGTATTCGACTTGCTCAACTGCAAGATTTGATTGTCCATCAATTCGACAGCCTGCGGATTAGCCTCAAGGGCAAGCAGGTTGGCACGAAAAGCAGCATCAAGGGACTTACAATGAGCACATATCGCAACTGCATACTGAGGCGGCAAGGGGTCGAGCGAGACTTTAATTTTATAAACGAAAGCCAGCGTTCCCTCGCTACCGGCAAGCAGAGTACATAAATTGATAGTGCGTTGTTCAAGAGGGATATCCGCATTGCAAAGGCTCTCAATCACCTCATCAATAGCATAACCGCAACTACGACGTTTGAGCGAACGGTCAGGATAGGTATCGCGTATATTGTTACGTATATCTTCGTTGAGCGCAAAAAAGATTAGTTGTGAATAAATTTTCTGAATTAAAGAGTCAGACTCTGATAGCCAGAATTGTTTGCCAAAGCGTTCTTCCAACTGTCTGATAGTATATGATTCGAAATGTTCTATTGTGCCATCGGCAAGAACTCCATCGGCAGCGATAATATGATTGCGCGTACTGCCATAGACGAGGGAGTGCGTACCGCACGAATTATTGCCAAACATGCCACCTATGCAGCAACGGTTAGACGTTGATGTTTCGGGACTAAAAAAGAGCCCGTAAGGTTTACAGGCAATATTGAGTTCATCCCGCACTACTCCAGGTTCGACCCAGGCGTAGCATTGTTCGGGATTGATTTCTAAGATATGATTAAGATTTTTACTGACATCCGCCACAATACCATTGCCCACGACCTGACCGGCTATTGAAGTACCACCGGCACGTGCAATAATGTTAGTACCACGTGTTCGAGCCTCAATGATAAGTTGACAAATATCTTCAACAGATGCAGGGTATGCCACTCCGTAAGGTATCTCGCGATAAACACTTGCGTCAGTGGCATACGCTATTTTATGCAAACTGTCAGTAAAGATTTTCATCTTCATATTTGATTAGCAGCACACTATCTCAGGCATTTTTTTCGCCAGCTGCAATGGCTTCCATAATCTTACCTTCTATCTCGGCTGCGAGTTCAGGATTGTCGCGAATGACTTGCTTGCAAGCATCTCGACCTTGAGCAAGACGAGTATCGTTATAAGAGAACCATGAGCCGCTTTTGTGGATAATGTCGTACTCTACACCCATATCGACTATTTCGCCCGAACGAGATATGCCTTCGCCAAACATAATGTCAAATTCACATTTGCGGAAAGGAGGAGCCACTTTATTTTTTACTACCTTAACACGTGTTTGATTACCTACAACTTCGTCGCCATCTTTGATTTGCGTAACACGGCGTATATCAAGGCGAACAGAAGCATAGAATTTAAGCGCATTACCACCTGTTGTAGTTTCGGGGTTGCCGAACATAACGCCGATTTTTTCGCGCAACTGGTTGATAAAGATACAAGTTGTATTTGTTTTTGCTATATTACCTGTCAGTTTGCGCAATGCCTGACTCATCAATCGGGCTTGCAGTCCCACTTTATTGTCTCCCATATCTCCTTCCAATTCGGCTTTTGGAGTAAGGGCAGCCACAGAGTCGATTACTACCAAATCGACAGCACTGGAGCATATCAGTTGGTCTGCCACTTCAAGTGCCTGCTCACCATTATCAGGTTGTGAGATAAGGAGTTCGTCGATATTAACACCAAGTTTTTCAGCATAATAGGAGTCGAAAGCATGTTCAGCATCTATGATTGCAGCAATACCGCCCTGCTTTTGCACATTAGCAATGGCATGGATAGCAAGTGTCGTCTTACCGGAAGATTCAGGACCAAAGATCTCAACCACTCTACCACGCGGATAGCCACCAACGCCAAGGGCTATATTCAAACCTATTGAACCGGTGTCGATAACAGGTATTTTATCAACGCGCGTTTCGCCTAATTTCATTATCGTTCCTTTGCCGAAGTCCTTATCAATCTTCGCCATAGCACGCTTTAATGCCTCAAGTTTTTCTGTATCCATATTAGTTAAACGTATTAAAAATTATCAGTGCAAAATTACTATAATTCACCGTAATTGCAAAATAGAAATCGGTAATTTTATTTAAAACAAACTCATCTGACCATCGGAATCAGTATTTTCAGAACTAACGATTTGACTATCTTCAGGTTGCGGAACATTGATTGTCATTTTGATGTCGGAATTATTATCGGAGTTTTCGGACTGTTCAGAATAATCTGAGTATTCCGAATTTTCGGAGTGTTCGGAGTGTTCTGAATTTTCTGAGTTTTCTGAGTTTTCTGAAACTTCCGGTTCCGGTTCGGGTTCGGGGGTGATATCGACGATCTGTTCCACTTCGTAGGTGGTCAGACGTTTGCCTTTGGCTTTGAAACCTTTGACTGCGATAAAGTCCTCCATAACAACTTCAAGGGGTTCGCGATTAGGGTCTTTGAACTCAATTCTGAAAATTGCGTTGTATTGGTCTTGAAGCAGTACAAGGCGATTTTGGGGATTTTCACCTAAGAAATTTTGAGGTTTACTGCTGTCCTCTATCAAGAAACGTTTGGCGTAATAATAGCCTTGTTCGGCATCCCATAAGGCTAATGACCACGTTTTTTCGGCATTGAACTTCTCAATACGCAAGATATTGTCCTCATAGTGATTGGTAAGTTCAAAATCAGTGAGGTAGTATTCACCGGTCTTAGTGATAACCAATATTTTCTCATCGGAATGGAACTCTCCAAGGTACATGCCTCGTTGGTCGTAATTAAGCCTCAAAACATCGGGGTCGAACCATACTTTTCGACCTCCGAGTGTACTGCCACCACGTTGTTTGAGAGTTATTTTAGCCACCTCATATTTGGTTAGCAGATTGCCCCTACTCTGACGACCTTTGACTGCCAACTGACTAAAATCCTTCAGAACTTCAAGTTTTTTGAGTTTTAAGACAGACTTAAGATGGACATTGATAATTTCCGCCTCACCATTATGATTAGCAGTGAAATAGATTACTTTCGAGCCCGGTTTGCCTTGCGTCAAGTCATATTCTTTATCACGAGTCAGGCCTGTGGCTGCAAAACGTTTCATGAAGTACCACCCGTTTTTGCCATCACGATAGACGGCATTATAGATAGTGCGCACATCGTTTTTCTTGAATATGTCGATATACAAGATATTGGTGCCGACAAACAGTTTTTCAGCCACACGGACGATTTTATACTTACCGTCCTTATAGAATATAATAACATCATCGATATCGGAGCAGTTGACAAGAAATTCATCTTTTTTGAGCCCCGTACCAATAAAGCCTTCAGCACGATTGATATATAGTTTTTCGTTAGCCTCAACAACTTTAGTAGCCTCGATAGTTTCAAAATTGCGAAGTTCGGTCTTACGTGGGTAGGCACCACCATATTTGCGTTTGATATTGTCAAACCATGCAATAGTATAGTCAACTATTGAAGCCAGATTTTTGTCGATTTCAGCAATCTTATTTTGCAGACTAATCATCAAGTCGTCCGCTTTTTGCGAATCATACCGCGTGATACGCACCATTTTTATTTCCAAGAGTTTCAGAAGGTCTTGGTCGGTAACTTCGCGAATAAACGTTTTCTTGAATGGTTCAATACGTTTGTCGATATGCCGGATTGCTTCTTCGGGTGTACGGCTCAACTCAAATTCACGGTCTTTATATATCCGCTCTTCGATAAAAATCTTCTCGAGTGAAGTATAGAATAATTGTTCGAGCAATTCGCCACGATGGATTTCGAGTTCCCACTTAAGCAGCGACAGCGTATGGTCGGTAGAAATGCGCAGGAGTTCGCTCACATTGGTGAAAACGGGCTTTTTGTCTTTTATCACACATGTGTTAGGCGAAATGCTAACCTCGCAGTCGGTAAAGGCATAAAGGGCATCAATGGCTTTATCAGATGACGAGCCGGGCTGAAGGTGAACAAGAATTTCAACCTGTGCAGCCGTCATGTTTTCAACCTTTCGGATTTTGATCTTCCCACGCTCGTTGGCTTTAAGTATAGTCTCTATAAGTTTTGGAACTGTAACTCCGTAAGGCACCTCACTAATAATCAGTGTTTTGTTGTCAACCTTGCTAATTTTAGAACGAATTTTAACCGAGCCGCCGCGCTGTCCGTCGTTATAATGGCTAACATCGACAGAGCCACCGGTAGGAAAATCGGGATAGAGAGCAAAATCTTCACCCTTAAGATATGCTATTGAGGCATCGCACAATTCGTTGAAGTTATGGGGCAGAATTTTAGAATTAAGTCCGACGGCAATACCTTCAACACCTTGCGCAAGGAGCAATGGAAATTTGATTGGCAGCGTGATAGGTTCCTTATTACGTCCGTCGTAGGAGAGTTTCCAATGCGTAGTCTTAGGATTAAAGACGGCTTCGAGAGCGAATTTCGACAGACGAGCCTCTATATAACGCGGTGCAGCAGCACTATCGCCTGTCAGGATGTTGCCCCAGTTACCTTGCGTGTCGATAAGTAACTCTTTTTGTCCGAGTTGGACGAGAGCATCACCGATAGAAGCATCGCCATGAGGGTGGTACTTCATAGTATTACCTACCACATTAGCCACCTTGTTATATCTGCCATCATCAAGTTCCTTCATTGAGTGCAAGATACGCCGTTGCACAGGTTTCAGTCCGTCATAGACATCAGGAACGGCACGCTCAAGGATAACGTATGAGGCATAATCAAGGAACCAATTTTGGTACATGCCGGTAAGGTGATACTTGATTGAACCATCAATGTTTTGAGGAGCATGATAGTTAGAGTGTTCGAGTGCTTCATCAACAAACTCTTGCTCGGGTGTGTCGAGTTGGTCGGTATTTTCAATAGGGTCTTGGTCTTTATTTTCGTCCATAATTATCTAAGAGGCTTATATTCACGTCTAATTAGCAGCCAAGAAGTGGTTGCTACAAATTTAAATTTCGACACCTGAACGGCGTGGTTGGAGGTGTCAGTAAGATTGTCAGATTATTGTGTTACTTATTGCACTCTTTTGTTGAGTACCATGTGTGCTATAATGCCTGCTACCATCAGTACAAGAGAAATGACAAGCAATGCATTGGCTTTGGTTGCAAAATGATAAATAAGCAACATCAATACTCCTACAAGAATGAGGATTGCCCCACAATATTTTAATAAGTTTTCCATAAAAATATGATAGTTATTTAGTTATACTTAAAATTCAAATTATTTTAAAGGACGATACAAACCACCGGGGAGTGCTTTGAGCAGTCCTTTGAGTTCCATGGTAAACATCAATGCACTAACTGTTGCGAAAGCCATCTTTGCCTCGGCTACAATTTGGTTGACATGCATGCCATCGGGTTGCTTATGCAGAACATCCATAATGACTTGTTCGTCAGGCTCCAAATCAGGCAATAATTCAGTCTGAACAGGTGTCATCTGCTTGACTTGCTCCCATAGCATATCAGCCACTAAATCGTCGGCACTTTCAATCATTCGCGCCTTATTATATTTAATCAACTTATTGCATCCTGCCGACAACTCATCATTACTTCTACCCGGGAAAGCAAACACATCGCGACTATATGAATTAGCCATTTCGGCAGTAATAAGCGAGCCGCCTTTGATTTTCGACTCAATCACTACCACAGCATCTGCCAATCCTGCAATAATGCGATTACGTTGCACGAAATTTTGGCGTTCAGGTGTGGTTCCGCTCGAAAACTCTGCCAATATACCACCATGATGAGTTGCCTCCATAGCCACATTGCGATGCAGCGGCGGATAGATTCTATCTAATCCATGGGCAGGGATAATCAACGTTGGCACTCCTGCTTCGAGGGCAGCACGATGAGCAGTAACATCAATGCCGTAGGCAAGTCCGCTGACTATCAAGACATCCGGTAGTATTTTAGCAATATCAAGAACAAAACGTCGGCACAATTCTATTCCACGATCGGTTGGCTGACGTGTACCAACGACTGAAATGACATGCTTGCAGTTAAAATCATAGTTGCCAAGCCCATAGAGAAGTAATGGCGCATCTATACATTCCCGAAGGCGGTAAGGATAATCGTCGCTAAAATAATAAGCCACACGTATATGGTGTTTATCAATAAAAGCCAATTCTTTATCAGCACGCTGTAGGGCATTATGCTTGAGCAATTTGTCATCGCCGTAAGGGTGCAACATTTTAGCCATTATGCCATTGGCATCTTCAAATGCTTGTTGAGCAGAACCATAATGTTCAATAAGGTGCTTAGCATTGGTCAGTCCGACACCATTGACAAATTGCAGTGCTATTTCGTAACGAAAATCTTGCATATCAGATAAGCCATCACAACTCCTACAGCATTGGCAATAAAATCAAACCAATCGCCCACGCGCGGAGCAAAGAAAAACTCTTGTAATAATTCTATTAAGCCGCCGAAAGCAATAGGCAATAGGATAGACAACAATATACATTTAGTACCCTCAATAGAGTCTTTGCGTAATTCTATGCCAAAGAGGACACCTAAAATACAATATGCTAAAGCATGAAATAACTTATCGCGCCATGAAAAATCGGGCATTAAAGGCAATCGGTATTCTCTAATAAGCGACATATAGAGAATGACACAACTCCAAGCAATAGTTTTCCAATATGCCCGTAAGTATTTTATCATCTAACTATAGTTTGTCGCCATAGGCAAGATCGCCGGCATCGCCTAAGCCCGGAACGATATAACTATGTTCATTAAGTTTAGGATCAACAGCAGCAATCCATAGTTCTACACTATCACCGAGTTGACTTTCGAGGTAATCGATGGCTTTTTGTGTACCAAGTATAGAGGCAAGGATTACACGATTAGGCTTACCATTCTTAAACAACGCTTGCAGAGCCACATACATTGAACTGCCTGTAGCCAACATCGTGTCGGTCAGAATCAAAGTCTTACCATTCAAATCCGGTGAAGCGAGATACTCGGTATGAATTTCAAAATGCTCATTGTCTATATATTTACGAAACGCCGAAACGAAGCCGCTTTCAGCCGAATCAAACACATTGAGAAACCCCGTGTGCATAGGCAGACCGGCACGAAATACGGTAGCAATAACGAGTTTTTCGTGGGGTATATTAACCTCGGCTACTCCGAGCGGTGTTTGCACTTGTTCGGGTGCATAATTGAGAGTCTTGCTTATCTCATAAGCCATCATTTCGCTTATGCGGGTGATATTATGGCGAAAACGCATGCTATCAGATTGAACAGCGACAGAGCGCAGTTCCTTAAGATACTGATTGATAATAGAATCAGAGGTGTTAATAATGTTTTTTTTCATATTATTCGTTATCTGATTGTTGAACTTCGTCATTTATTTTTTCTATGCCTTCCATAGCAGCCACCACCTTGGCACTATATGTTTTTGACATTGGGATGGTAGGCATTTTTTCGTAGTCTAATCCTAAATAAAGTCCGTCAGGTTCTTTGCGAACGACTTTGATTTTGTTGACGTTGACTATATAGGATTTGTGGCATCTCACCAAGTCGGTAGGGCATAGTTCAGCCAAACTTTTCATTGTTGCGCGAAGCATAAAGATCTGCGGCTTACCTAAATGCAGGTAATGGATAGTTACATAATTATCTGCACCCTCAATAAAAAAGAGATTGTCGAGCATAACAGATAATCTCAGATTACCTCTCTCATCGTTGAAACGGACCAAGATATTGGCACGTTCAGGCATTTTAGTAATTGGCATATTAGTATCAATTTGCGCTTTTTCTCGTTCGAGTTGCTGAACGATCTTGCTTTTATTATCCCATGCGAAATAGAAGTGAAATATCAGGTACGGAAGTAATAAAGTAAAGCCAGTGTAAAGCAGGACTTTGACAAACAACATTCCGAAATCTTCTTGTATTTTATCAGGTGGTGTCAGATAATAGACAGCCACCGAAAAAATAACAGTCATAACCAGCACCTCACCTGTAATCCATAAAGCATAGACTAAATAAGATAGCACATTACCTCTTTTGACCCATTTATACATCAGCACCCGACTAATTGCAATCACTCCCATTGCGACTAAGGCTATGACATCGGCAAAGATAAAATAGGTTACCGACGAGTCAACAACCATTGGCAAACGACTATTAGGTCCGGGGTCCAAATCCCAGTTGAAAGGACGGAAGATATTGAGAAAAAGCAAACAAAAAATAGCCGTACCAACTATAAGAATGGTAACATTTCGCTTTGAATTAAAATATTGCGGAACGACTAACATAACAAGTGTCCTATAATTAAAAAAATTTTGTTTCCGAGCGCAAAATTACAACAAAAAGCCGAATAAATCAAGAAAATAAAATTTATTTCTTGTTTAATTGCCGCTTTTATAGTAATTTTGCACGGAATTTTGCAAAATAAATGTTAATATGAGAAAACACTGTTTAATATATGCAACAGTAATTGCGTTGAGTCTGATTAGTCAGCCATCATATTCACAATTCACAGAGGCTTATGGTAGCGACGATGCCATGTATTTTCAAGGATTGGAACTCTATCAGCAAGGGCAATATAGGGCTGCCAAGGAAATGATGGAAAAATATTTGGCACAAGATGGTGATAATTTGCATTTTGATGAGGAAGCAATATATTTTGTGGCAGCCAGCATGTTTGAACTACGCGACAAAAATGCCGAGCGAGCACTGCAAAATTATATCAAGCAACACCCTTATTCAACATACCGTTCGGACGTATATTTCATGTCAGGCGTATTCGATGTAGAGAAAAAGAAGTATGGCTTGGCCTGCAAAAACTTCAAGAAAGTAAAGCCAACAGAACTTATAGCCGAACACACAAATCAGTACTATTTTTACTATGGTTACGCACTTTTAGAGCAAACCATTAAAAGTGGCGATTCGGAAGACACCAAAACAAAAAAAGGAAAGAGCAAGACAAGTAAATCAAAGAAGTCGAACAGCAAGAAAAATGCTCAGACTGGCAGCAGAGCCGATTTGGTCAAAGCCATGGGCTTTTTCGACAAATTGAGAGGCAAACAGAATCAATACGCATTGCAGTCGCAGTACTACTATGCCTATTGCAACTATTTGGAACAAGATTATGCCAAAGCGTTGCCTGAATTTTTAAAGATTGAGGACACAGAGCAATATCAGTACATTGTGCCTTATTACATAATTCAGATTTACTATGCCAAAGGCAATTTCAATGAGGTCTATGAGCGGGCTGAAAACTTATTGCGCAATAATCCTCAAAACGAAAATAATCCGGAGATACACCGCATTTTAGGTGAGATATACTACACTGATAAGAATTACGAGAAGGCCGCCTACCATTTAGACGCCTATCAAGCCAAAGAGATGAAGCCTCTGCGTGCCGACGTTTATGAATTAGGCATGTCGTATTATCAGATAGGAGAATATAAGAAGGCTGTTGATTTTTTACAAAAAGTTACATCTATTGAGGATGCAATGACAGAAAATGCTTATCTGCACTTAGGCAATAGTTATGTACGTTTAGGCGACAAGACAAATGCAGGTATGGCTTTTAACGCAGCATGCAAGACTAATTTCGACCCGCAAATACATGAAGAGGCTCGTTTTAATCATGCTCTGACGACCTACGAATCGGTAGTTGGTTTTGGTGAGAGTGCTACGTCGTTCACCAATTTCATCAATGATTATCCCAATTCGGTTCACACGCCGCAAGCCACTGAATTACTGACTGAGGTGCTTATGAGTTCGCAAAACTACAAGGAGGCGATCAAAGCACTCAACAAACTAAATAGTCCGTCAGCCGGGATGCTTGAAACTCGCACTTACCTACTCTATCAAATAGGTTTGGAAGCCTATACGCAAAACCATTTGAGTGAGGCTATCGACACGTTTACGTCTGTAATAGAAAGCAACACAACCAATGCCACCAAATATCGTACAGATAGTTACTATTGGCGCGCAGAAAGCAATTATAAACTTCGCCGTTTCAACAAAGCAGAGGAGGACTTAACAGCATTTTTTGAACAGAGTAATGCTGCCAAAAGCCGCTATTACCGCCCTGCTTTCTATTCGATGGGATATGCAGAGTTTTCACAAAAGAAATATGCCGACGCTCGGACAAACTTCTCTAAATACATTGAGAATGCAAATAAAAAAGATCCGACCTACGCTGACGCACTCAATCGTATAGGCGACTGCTATTTTTCACAACGCGAATTTGTCAACGCTGAAAGATATTACGCCAAAGTTATTGCTACCGGTGCATCAGGTGCCGATTATGCAACATTCCAACGCGGTTATGCACTCGGATTGCTCAAACGATATAACGATAAAATCAACGTATTGGAAAAATTAGTCAGCAACTATCCAAAATCGGAATTTGCCGACGATGCTCTTTATGAAATTGCTCGCGCTTACATTCACAAAAATGATGCTGCAGGAGCAATTAAATCATTCGATTTGCTGATTTCCAAATACCCGAGAAGCCCGCTAACACGCAAGGCTGCACTTGAAAAGGGTATGACCTACGCTAATCAAGGCGACTATAGAAATGCTATCACAGCATACAAAACAGTAATCGACAAATATCCTAAGACAGAAGAGGCTTATTCAGCCCTTGATGGTTTGGAGGCTGCTTATATAGAAACAAATAGCATCAAGGAATTTACAGACTACGCCAAAGACCTCAACAAGAAAGGCATGAACGTAACGGCTGTGAAAGAAGACTCGCTTACCTACGTTGCTGCTGAACGTCAATATATGTCAGGCAATTATCCGAAAGCCATTGAAGGACTTGCCGAATATGTAAAGAACTACTGCGATGGTGGTCGCTATTGCTCAATGGCACGCTACTATCTTGCAGACAGTTACTATCGGACTGACAAGAAAAGTGAAGCACTTGTTTATTATGGCGCACTGACACAGATTGATGGCAATCCGTACATAGAAGAAGCATGTATAAAGGCTGCCGACATATCGTATGACCAAAAGAAATACTCGGAATCGATTGTATATTTCAAAAAATTACAAGAGGTAGCAACCAATACAGAGAAACAAAATGCTGCCAAATTAGGTGTATTGCGTTGCAGCAATCACCTTGGCGACAATCAGACATCGGTTGACATTGCGACCGAAATAATCAACGACTCACAAACAAGTGATGAGATGAAATCGGAAGCCACATACAATCGAATGAAAGCCTTATTAGCACTTGGTAAATCAGACGAAGCATTACCCGACATGCGTTTGACTGCTCAAAATATGCGCACCGAACAAGGTTCGGAAGCAAAATATCTGCTTGCGAAATACTATTTCGACAAAGGCGACAGCAACACTTCGGAACAGCAAATAGTTGAATTTGCCGGTTCAAACACACCATATCCGTATTGGTTGGCAAAAAGCTTTATTCTCCTTGCCGACATCAATATCAAAAAGGGTGATGATTTCCAAGCGCAACAATATCTCTTGAATCTGCAATCTAATTATACAGAACAAAATGAGATTCAGCAAGAAATCAACGAACGTCTGGCAGATATCGGAACAAAACTAAAAAGCAGTGTTAAAGAATCTGGAATACTATAATTAACATGTAAATAATTGATTATGCAACGATATACTATAATAATTGCGACATTATTGTTGTCAGTTAGTGCTATAGCACAAGACGATAATGTAGAGGTTAAACAAGGTAAAGATTCGACCATCAATCAAAACATAACTCTTGAACGCGATTTTCAGCCAGTCATTCAAGATGCCGGTAAGATATTTTCAATGCCTTTGATTAAGGAACCGGATCGAAAGAAAAATAAATCGGTAAAGTACACTGATTTCAGTAAGATGCTTTCCACAGACTATAATGTCAATCAGTTGACCTTTGCCGACTCACATTTCGGTGTGCGTCCAGAACCATATAAAGGCTTTTTGCGTGCTGCTATCGGCTACCCTATTGCTACTCTTGATTTCTACTATAAGATGAATGAGATGGACAAAGTAAATTTCGATGTTCACCTCAATCATTTGAGTCAGTGGGATGGATTCAGCACTCATGGTGCCGGCATTTTGGCACGCACAGGTTTTGGATTTGACGTAGATGTTTTGTTTGGCAATTCAGCATTCAACATTGGTTTTGACGCTGCCAACCTTGCTTCAAAACGTTATTATAAAGGCAGATACTGGGATTTCGATGCTCACATTGGCCTACATTCAATGCCATCAGCAGCAGTTAGTTATAAAGTGCAAGTAGGATACGTAGGTTTTTCAGCCAAAAACACCAATTTTGACTCTATCCCGACATTCAACGACATTATGCCGTCAATCATGGACAATCAAATCCAAAGTATAGTTCAATTTGAATGGGGTACTGACGCTCATCATATTGGCTTAGATGCACTTGTAAGAGACCATTTCTATTCAACCCAAGACAGCACAATCAGTCCGAACAATTTTCACTCAATGCATTTTGAGCCATACTACGCATATCAGGGTAATAAATTTGATTTGCATTTAGGAGCCAACCTTGACTTATCGCTCAACAAAGGGCGACTCTTTGCAGCAAGTCCAAACGTGCGCTTTGAGGCTCGCGTTGTGCCGGAATGGTTAGCATTGTATGGTGGTGCTGTAGGTAATTATAATGTACGCGAACTTTATAATGACATCAACGATAATAATTACGTTAATCTGTATAGTTCTGTTCTTGACACGGTCAATACATATACTATTGCTGATGGCTTTTTAGGTTTAAAATTCCGACCTCACCACGACCTATTGTTCAAGATATACGCTCACTATATCTATACTATTGATGATTCATATTATATTGCAGACGCTTCAACTCACCAATTTACGACCGACAAGTCTAATAGTACAGAGTGGAAAATAGGAGCATCAATGCACTACCATTACCGCGACATAGCCACATTAGGCATTGATGGTTTTTATCGTTTACATTCTGTCAAAAGCGATATTCTGACAGATGCTGTTGACCGTCCGGCTTGGCAAGCACAAGTTGACTTACGCGTCAAATTAGACAGAAAAAAACGCTGGACTTTGATTTCGGAGAATTATCTGATTGGCAAACGTTTGGCCTACGTATCAGATGGTGAAATAATTACAACTCACACATTGAAACCTATCATCGACTTGAATTTAGGACTTGAATATGCTATTGACCGCAACTTTGCCGTAAGTCTGCGTCTCAACGACTTCATCCATTGGGGTGCATACAAAAATGAGATACTCTATGGCTACACATCGCAAGGCGGCAATATTACATTGGGTGTGAACTGGACATTCTGAGATGAAACAGTGGAAAGCATACGTGGCAATCATTATTGCCATGATATTATGGAGTACAGCCGGCATTGCAACTAAAATAGCACTTAAGGGCTTTTCGCCTCTCACATTAGTTACATTACGATTTACGATTGCTATTGCTCTAATGCTCATTGTAGGCTTGGCAAGCGGCAAGTTGCAGAAAATCGATCGCCAACACCTGCCTATGTTTCTTTTAGCGGGATTTGTACAACCTTTTCTCTATTACGTATGTCAAACTTATGGTATGCGACTAATGAACTCACCTACTGTGGCTGAAGTTTTTCTATGCACAGGACCGCTGATTGCACCATTATTTGCATACATATTGATACGTGAAAAAATAAGTTGGCAAAACATAGTGGGAATAATAATCTCCACCATTGGAGTTGTGATGACGCTCATAGCAGGAAATAGTAATTTTTCTATTGGCTCGGCATGGGGAGTAGCGTTATGTTTTGCTGCCGTGATTTCAGCCGTTCTCTATACAATCATACTGCGCAAATTTCCGGATCGATACAACAACCTATCAATCGTATTCTATATTCAACTCTCAAGTTTACTATTTTTCTATCCTCTATGGGCTATTCAAGATTTGCCTGACTTACTATCTCAATCGTTAAATATCAGCGCACTTGCACAACCATTGGGAGCAATAGTGTATTTAGCCGTTTTTGCATCAGTAATAGGTTTTATCTTGTTCAGTTACACTATACGCAAGATTGGCGTTACGCGTGCAAATGCCTTCAATAATATCCGCCCCGTTTTTACTGCCATCATCATGTTTCTCTTTTTCGGAGAGCAACTCCCAATTATCAAATGGGTGGCAATAGTAATTGTGATAGCAGGCTTGTATATATGCCAACATCAGCCGCAGCAACAACCTAAATCTTAATCAACGAGCGAAGCATCATATTGTTTCACTAACGAAATATACCATACCAACTGGATGCCAATAGCCAGCGCACCTCCAATGGAATAGCCTAAAACAGCAACGCCAAAATCATTAACCCACACTCCTATTAACATTCCAATCACTCTTAAGGCAATAAGCAGGATTTCGAGTCCGAGCGCAATAGGTTGCTTCTGAAATACGTCAGAAAGGAAACTTATTGGTGCTACAAAAAATGTCATAACAAGCCATGGTAAAAGATAACGCAAATACATACCCGCCTCTTGCCATTGTTCACCCAATATCCATACGATAATCAAGGAAATACCGACTATGCCAATTACTGCTAATGGTGCTATTATCAGTCCTATGTAGTGAAAGAATTGTTTCAAAAGTGGCATGATAGGTTTTCGTTCGTTGTAGTCTTGACTAATTTGACGAAAAAACACCTGGTAGATAGATGTTTCCAACATATTGACCGGTCGGAAGCCAAACGCTATACTTGCACTGAACAATCCTATTGGAGCAAGACCAAAAAATGGTGTAAGCAACAATGCCGGTATATTAGCAGAGAGATTGTTGATTATAGAACGTGGCAAAGAAAAAAAAGGAAAACGTCTATAAGTATCAAACATTTGTCTTCTCAACTCACTCGATGTCTTATTATAGTGCAGCCGATGTTTTGCGAATACCGAAATTAAAACCACACTTAAAGCCGTCGCAGAGCCAAGTACAGAACCATATAATAGACCGTCGTTAGAAATATCAAAATAGGCAAAGAGAAATTTTAATATGGGAATAAGCGAACCTTGAAGTATAAAATATACACTAATTAAAGTAAATTCATTGGCTTTCGTAAGACTATAATTGGCAACATTCCACACAGCACACGATGCCACCATAATAGGTATAAGCCACCATACATGCACCAAATCAGGCGCATTAAAAATAGAAGCAATGGGGGGGGCAAAAAAAGTCAGAACAGCACTTAGTCCAACAACGACAGCAGTACTTATCAAAGAGATATGCGCAATAGCCGACGACTGTTGCTTATCAGCAGGAAGAACAATAGCATATTGCAAATCAAGGGTTGAGAGAATGACCAAGACTCCTACAATAGCGGTGAACAACGATAAAAGGCCAAAATCAGACGGTTCATACAAACGAGTTAATATCGGATAAAAAACCAAACCAATCAATCCGGCAATGACGTTTGCCGAAAAGAGTTTGGCAACATTACGCATAAACTCTGATTTGATAACCTGATAGTCCAAATTTAGCAATGATTAAAATTTGTTTAAATTACGAAGCTTATTGAACGCCAGAGCAAACCAAAAATACCAATGATAGTATTTTTCCACACTTTTATATGCCACTGCTTCAGAACCAAACTGCTTGTAGTGATTAGCAACTCCACTTATCATAGAACCTTCAAAATCAAAGGCTTTAGACACATTGCGAGCGAACTTGATTGATTCTAATACCAATCGTGCAGAGGCTCCACTATCTTTTTCGGCTTCAGAATAAGTAGGAATAAGATAATATAGGCTATTATTATCCCACACCAAGAATGCGGCAGCCTGCAACTGACCTTCCGGTCCGCGAACGGCAATTATCTGACCTTGATGATGTTCAACACATTTTTCATAGAGTACGAGGAAAAATTCGCGTGAATAGGAAATCTGCTTTTTGCGTTCCAACAAACAATTCTGATGAAAATAGTAAAACTTTTCTGCATCCAAATCAAAATCTACAGTTGCAGACAAAGCCTTCTGTAACTGACGCTTTTTATTCTTAGAAAAATGATCAATAACGGCGTCCAGATCGCTTAAATCTTCTATTCTATACGTTATGCGGTTTTTCACTTTAAAGCCGAGTTGGGCAAAGACATCAGGCATTTTGGAATTGAGTGGGAAATGCTGATAGTAATACGCCAACTTGAGATGATCCAACTCCGACTGAAAATCAGCCGCTATCTCTTGCAATACCGAAGCACTGTTAACATACTCAGGTTTAACCCATACACCTCCTATTTGAGTTTGCTGCGGCATGAGTATATATTTCATTTTCAATCGTTCGTTCCAGAGGTAGGGTAAGGCTGCACGCACATTTTGTTGCGCATCATACGACAACATAACGTCCCATTTTTTACCAGCGCAGACAGCCTCTAACCACCAATATTGCATAAACAAAGGGATCGATGACTCCGTTTCGCAAAGACGACGATATATCTCTTTTTTAGATTCCATATCAAATAAACAGTTGATAATTAGCAACGCAAAAGTAATGCTTTTTTTGAATTTAACCAAATAAAAAACCTTAAATTCTTGTATATATTCAAAAGTTATTGTAACTTTGCAGGCTAAATTACACAAATAATACATTTATGCTTAAAAATATTTTAGCCATAACAGGCAAACCGGGATTATATAAATTACTTAGTCGCGGCAACAATCACTTGATAGTAGAGTCATTAGTAGATGGAAAACGCATGCCAACATACGCACGTGATCGCATCATTTCGGTAGCAGACGTATCGATGTACACAACCGGCGAAGACAAGCCGCTGAATGAAATACTGCAAACACTATATGCACATGAAGAAGGCAAACAGTGCGGTCTTGACCTTAGCAAAGCCACCAACGATGATTTGCGCACATGGTTTGCTGACATTCTGCCGGATTACGACCGCGACCGCGTATATCCGACTGACATAAAGAAACTGATAAAGTGGTACAATATTTTAGTTAATGCCGGCATAACAGATTTTTCTGTAGAAGAAAACGAAGGCGACAAGGCTGAGGCTGAAACCAATAACGTTGAGCCTAAACAACAAGCACACGTTGAAAAAAATACGGCAAAAGCCACTTCGGCAGCAAAGACAGGTTCAAAAAGAACTAATGTAGCAGCCAAAAAAGGCTAATGATCAGATAATAACTCAATAATATACATAACTATGGCTGAAAAAGAAATAACCATTGAGGACAAACTGAAGGCGCTATACGAACTTCAGAAAGTAAGGACACAAATAAAGAAAATCCGTGATATACGCGGTGAATTACCTCTTGAAGTTCACGATTTAGAGGACGAAATAGCAGGATTGAAGACTCGTATTCAGAATATTGACGACGACATGACTCGCCTCCGCTCAGAGATAAGCAAAAGTGAAGCCGCAATTAAAGAAGCAGAGTCAAAAATCGCAAAATACAAAGAGCAACAAGACAATGTTCGCAATAGTCGCGAATACGATAGTTTGATTAAAGAGGTTGAATTTCAGACATTAGAGATTGAACTTCAGAACAAACACATCCGCGAATACAACAACGCCATAGAGAACAAGAAGACAGAGCGTGAAAAAGCAGTTGTTACACTTCAAGAAAAAGAGAGCGACTGCCGTGTTAAAAAGACTGAACTCAATGATATAGTAGCCGAAACACGCGAGCAAGAAGCATTACTTCGTGAGCAAGGCAAACTGCTTGAGGAAAACATCAAGGACGACCGCTTGTTAGCCGCTTTCAATCGTATCCGCAACAATGCTCGCAATGGTTTGGCAGTTGTACCGGTTGAGCGTGACTCATGTGGTGGATGCTTCAACAAAATACCTGCTCAACGTCAGTTAGACATTCGTCTGCGCAAGAAAATTATTGTATGCGAATATTGTGGACGCATACTTATTGATGCCGAATTAGCAGGCATACAAAAAGATTGATTTTGACATGCACATATTACATAGAGCGATGGATAGATTGTATTCACCGCTCTTTTTTGTAAAATCAACACTATAATCATGTTTTACATAGCAATAGAGACATCAACAACAGTTTGTTCAGCAGCATTGCTTGAAGACAACAAATGCTTAAACGAGCAAATAGACTATTCCGGTCAGAACCATGCCAAACTACTACCCCTTTTTATTGACCAAATACTTAAAGAGGTAAAAAACAAAGATATTAAACTTGATGCGATAGCATTGAGTCAAGGTCCGGGTTCATACACCGGACTTCGTATCGGCACAGCACTTGCCAAGGGATTATGCTATGGGCTGCAATTACCATTGATAGCAATAGACACATTGCAGCTCTTGTGTGCGAATGTAATATGTTCCAATGAGGTGTCAGTATTCGATAATGCAATACTATGCCCAATGATTGATGCACGACGAATGGAAGTTTACACAGCGTTGTTTGACAACCAACTTAATAAGATAAGCGGAGCAGAAGCCAAAATTATAGACGATACAGCATTTACAGAGGAATTAGAAGGACACAAAATATACTTTTTTGGTAATGGCGCTGATAAATGCCGCTCGCTGATTACTCATCCTAACGCTATCTTTATACCTAACATCGTTCCGCAAGCCAAAGACATTGGAATATTAGCGACAGAAGCATACAAAAAACAACAGTTTGCAGACGTCGCATATTTCGACCCATTTTATCTTAAAGAATTTCAGGCAACAATAGCAAAAAACAAAATCTTCTGACTATTCAAATAGGCAACCAAACAGAGTTTTATAATATCAAAAAAAAGTAGTAATTTTGCAACTCACATAAATTACTGATAGATACATTACAATATGTTTCTCACAATTTTAAAATCCAAAATTCACAGAGTAACCGTCACTGAAGCCAATTTGGACTACATTGGCTCAATTACCATTGACCAGGATCTGATGGATGCAGCCGGAATAATTCCGAACGAGAAGGTTGCTGTAGTAGATAACAACAACGGTGCGAGGTTAGAAACATACGTTATCCCGGGTCAGCGCGGTTCGGGTTGTATATGTATGAATGGTGCGGCAGCACATTTAATTCACCCGGGCGATGTTGTAATCATAATGTCATACGCACTGATGACATCCGATGAGGCTAAATCATTTAGACCTAAAGTTATATTCCCCGACACGGCAACTAACCAACTGATATAACAGATACAAACTGATTTAAGAACGTAACAGTGTTTTTCGAACTTAAACATACCGATTCGCAATCAGCAGCCCGTGCAGGTGTCATACACACCGACCATGGTGATATACAAACTCCGATATTCATGCCGGTAGGTACTGTGGCAACCGTTAAAGCAGTTCATCGTAGGGAACTAACTGACGACATCAAGGCACAAATCATTCTGGGCAACACATATCATTTGTACCTGCGCCCCGGAACGGACATTCTTTATCGCGCCGGCGGTTTGCACAAATTTGAGAATTGGGACCGTCCAATGCTTACCGATAGCGGAGGTTTTCAGGTCTTTTCGCTCACCGGCACACGCAAAATGAGCGAAGAGGGAGTAACATTTTTTTCACACCTTGACGGCTCGAAACATTTGTTCACACCTGAACGTGTAATGGACATAGAGCGGCTTATCGGTGCAGATATCGTTATGGCATTCGATGAGTGCACACCCGGAACAGCCGACTATAACTATGCTAAGCAATCAATGGAACGTACGCACCGCTGGCTGCAACGATGTATAACACGCTTTGACAACACCGAACCACACTATGGCTACCATCAATCATTATTCCCTATTGTTCAAGGTTGTGTCTATCCGGATTTACGTCGTGAAGCAGCGCAATACCTAACAGATCTCGACCGCGAAGGATATGCAATAGGTGGACTGGCAGTAGGTGAACCAACCGAGAAAATGTACGAGATGATAGAAATTGTCAACGACATCCTTCCTCAAAGCAAGCCACGTTATCTAATGGGAGTCGGCACACCACAAAATTTGCTTGAGGGCATAGAACGTGGGGTTGACATGTTCGATTGCGTAATGCCTACACGCAATGGGCGCAACGGAATGATATTCACAATGCAAGGTACACTCAATATGCGCAACAAAAAGTGGGAAGATGATTTTAGCCCGCTTGACCCCGAAGGCACAGCATTTGTTGACCATCAGTACTCACGCGCATACGTGCGCCATTTAATACATTCCGACGAACCGCTGGGCAGACAGATATTGTCAATACATAATCTTGCCTTCTACTTAGAACTCATGCGCCAAGCACGTCAGCACATTTTCGACAATACCTTTAGCCAATGGAAAAGACAAATTGTCGAACAATTAGGTCGCAGACTATAAAAAAAGAATCACACATCACAATAGTAGATACTTGAAGACTAATCATACTATGCTTAAGCGTCTGGATTGGTACATAATACGCAAATTTTTAGGCACTTTTTTCTTTTCAATAGTGCTTATACTTTCAATTGCCATTGTGTTCGATCTGACAGAAAAAATGGATGATTTTTTTGACCATCAAGTGCCACTGCGCGAAATAATTGTTGACTATTATTTCAATTTTGTGCCATATTATCTCAATATGTTTGCACCACTATTTATCTTTATATCAGTAATTTTTTTCACGTCAAAATTAGCAGGCAATTCAGAAATAATAGCCATGCTTGCCACCGGCATGAGTTTTGAGCGCATAATGCGTCCGTATTGGATTTCAGCCACTTTTTTAGCAATAATGATATTCTCTCTTGGCGGTTATGTCATACCTCCGGCAAGCAAGAAACTATTAGATTTTCAAGACAAATATATTGAAAAATTCACAACCGATAATGCGAGAAAAGTTCAACTTGAGGTTGAAAAAGGGTCAATCCTGTTCATTGATGTCTATCAACTGAACGCAAACGTAGGTTTTCGGGCTTCACTTGACCATTTTGAAGGCAAATCGCTCACAATGCGTCTTACAGCCGAACGAATAAAATACGATTCTGCATATAATTGGCACTTTGAGGATTACGTAATACGTGAATTCGACGGCATGCATGAAAAAGTGCGCACAGGAGTCAGACTTGACACTATCATACCTATACATCCAAAAGAACTTTTTATCACATCCATGCAGGCTCAACAAATGCCCAATAATGAACTTAAAGCCTATCTTGACATACAACGTGAGCGCGGCATAGGTAACATTCAAGCATTTGAAACAGAGTGGTATAAACGTTTTGCTTCGCCAATAGCAGCATTTATAATGACACTCATGGCAGTATCATTAAGTGCCAGAAAAGTTCGTGGCGGAATGGGCAAAAATTTAGGTATAGGCATAGCATTAACGGCTATATATATATTGTTTTCAACCGTGTCAACAACATTTGCCGTATCAGGAGTTCTTTCATCATTCATGGCAGTATGGTTGCCTAACTTTATTTTTCTTGCCATAGGGTTGTATCTATACGCAAAAGCACCAAGATAACTTATTGCTAAGTGAAGATATAATAAAAAGGATATTTGCTCGTTATATAAGTGAATAAAACTTTATTATACCATTGCCTATGCATAAATATCTACTTCTTTTATTACATGCACGATCAAGTGCAGAACATCAGCCACAACAATATGAATTACAACATGCAGGTGAACCAACTATGCAGGTTACGCCATCTGAACAAGCCATAGAAAATATCATGGCTTTCGCGTGTTCGTATAAATCAAAAAAATAATTCATTTTTTGGCACGATTTTGGCAATTATTTCAAACAAAAGTAGTAATTTTGTTTGTTGCATAATTGCCGTTTTCACTACGTTAGAAATAAAACAATTAAAATTATAACAATATGAAAAAAAACGTTTCTCTTCTGGTTCTGTTTGCCATGACAACCGTTTTAGTCAGCGCACAGAATAAATATGATGCTTATTACAAAGATCTGCCTATTGAGATTGAACACGTTCAGCCTGTTCAATTTCCAAGTTTCACAGTCAAACTGACAGATTTCGGTGCTGTTGGTGATGGAAAAACGATGTGTTCGGAAGCCATAGCAGCCGCTATTGATACTCTTACAGCCCATGGTGGTGGTCATCTGATAGTACCTAAGGGTGTTTGGCTGACCGGTCCTGTTGTGCTGAAAAGCAATATTGACTTGCACCTCAATAATGGTGCTACCCTACTTTTTTCAACCAATAAGGAGTTATATGTTCAGAAAAACGATCCTCGTGATGGCAGCAAGAAATGTAACGCGCTGATTCGCGCCTCTAAAGCCGAGAATATCGGTATAACAGGTAAAGGTGTTATTGACGGTCAGGGATTCTACTGGCGACCGATTAAAGAGAAAAAAGTGGTTCGCGACGGTAAATTGCCTGAAGTATGGGAAGAGGCATTAGCACTCGGCGGTACACTGAAGCAAGACGATAAGACATATCGTCTGTGGTATCCGTTCAATCTGAAAGAGGAATTAGGCATTCCGAATATCGCTGCCACACCGGAGATACAGGAAAAGATGCGACCGCACCTTGTGAATATCACCGACTCAAAAAATGTAGTTGTTTCAGGTGTTACTCTTAAGAATAGTCCTAAATTTCATCTCGTTCCGACACGTATTCAGAATCTTATTATAGAGAACGTTACCATTGACTGCCCATGGTGGGCGCAAAATGGCGATGCCATGGATCCGGGCAACTGCCAGGTTGCCCTTATAGCAGGTTGCCATGTTAGCGCAGGCGACGATGGAATATGTATGAAAGGTGGTGTAGGCGAAAAAGGTGTTGACGCAGGTCCACAACGTGATTTTCTGATTATCAACGATACAGTCTATCGCGCTCACGGCGGTTTTGTTATCGGTTCGGAGTTTTCCGGCGGTATGCAACGCATAATTGTAAAAGACTGCATGTTTGACGGCACAGATATAGGTTGCCGCTTCAAATCAGCACCAGGACGTGGTGGTTGGTGCGAAGATATTATTTGCCAAAACATAGTGATGAAAAACATACGCGAAGCCGCTATATTCTTCCAGTCAGGCTATGCTGACCGCTCGGCAGGTGGACGTGGTGCAACAGATTCTGACGATAAGTCAAAATTTTATCCCGACTGGAGCAATGTTGTCTTCCGCGATATAACTTGCGTCAATCCAGCAAAAGCAGTGGACATCACAGGCATGAAAGGCAAACCGGTGCATGACCTGCTGTTTGAAAACGTACAATTCTATGGTGTTAAAGAGGGGATGACGATTGACTATGCAGAAAAGATTACATTCGACAACTGCACCATGACACCGGCAAAAGAAAATACCATCAAACATTCAAAAGGCATAATACTTAATGGTAAGGATTTGACAGAATAAAAGCGGTTTAATTATAGAATAAGAAAAATGCTCTGAAAGAATCAGAGCATTTTTCTTGTTGTATGAGTTAGTTCGTATAACCTTGCGTCATGGCAAGGTATTTTTCCATAACGCCGATGGCTATAAGTCGCTGCAGATGGGCGTCTCTGAATGGAGCAACAAACCGATGGGCATTTTCAATAATACACTTTGCTTCGTTAGGGTGCTCATTATAATAAGCAATGCGTTCAGGTAAATCGCTATAGTCAGGTTTGATTTCAATATAGTGATGATTAGGCTGAAGCGTACCTTCCATAAACCATGACTCGCATGTGGGTCGAGGCATGACAGCTATAGAATTTGACGACATAACCCATTTAAGATTAGAAGCGACATCGTTACCTTCAAGAGCAATAATATATCTATATTTGAGGTGCTCATCTATCGGCATCAGGGGTTTTCTCCACTCTGGTAACACATCGGCAGATGGTCGCGACACATCGCCACAGTCGCATATATCACTGCCGAAATACTTATTCATAAAGTCGATACGCTCGCGTTTACCGGTCATCTTACCACGAAATATAGCGCAATTTTTTTTATTCTTCCAATCTATTGTGTCGTTGACAAACAGCAAATGGCGAACCTTATCTAAGGGCAGCAATACGCTATTGATATTATCCGGCACAAGAGGTCGCGACTTGACTATCGCCGGCACTTGAGGCACAAAAGTTATATCGCCGGGATATATCTGCCAATGCAGATTAGGTGGAAAATGACGGTAGATATATTGGCTGTCGAAATAATAAACTTTACCTTCTCGCGGCGGTGCAAAAGAAGCAAATGTAGGTGCGTCGGGAGGCAGCGGAATAGGCGTCGAGAGCTTGCAATAGTAGTCTATCAGTCGTTTTAATTCAAGATAATCAGCGCGTTGGTGAAGTTCAGCTAATAATTTCTGCCCTACAATACGATTGATGGATTCCGGAATGAGCTGCCGGCAATAGGCTTGCAAATAATAAAGTGCCTTGGAGTTCTTACCGCTATGAAGTAAATATGTTAATGACTTTCGCATATTCAGGTTATTATAAATTCATGTTGAATAGGCACAAGAATATCGATTATACTAACGCCAGTTGGATACGATTACGCGTCAAGTCAACATTAAGAACACGCACTCGGATATGTTGATGCAATTTAAGCACATGCTGTGGGTCATTGATACGTTTCCCGACATGTTTGCCTAATTCCGAGATATGAATAAGTCCGTCTTTATGCACACCCATATCCACAAAAGCTCCGAAAGCACTCAGATTCGTTACAATAGCCGGCAGTTCCATACCGACACGCAGGTCGCCAATCTCATGTATAGACTCATCGAAATGGAACTCCTCGATTTGCGTGCGCGGGTCGCGACCGGGTTTTGAGAGCTCAAGCATGATATCATTAAGCGTTGGCATGCCAACTTTGTCAGTTATGTATTTCTTGAGGTCAATGCTATTGCGCAAGTCGCCATCGCTAATCAAGTCTGCTACGGTGCAATTCATGTCCTTTGCCATCTGCTCAACAACAGGATAGCTCTCAGGGTGTACTGCACTATTATCTAAAGGGTTGTCGCCTTTCAGACGAAGGAAACCGGCTGCTTGCTCAAAAGTCTTCGCACCCATTTTTGGCACTTGCATCAAGTCCTTACGACTTCTGAACGCACCATGAGCCGAACGATAGTCAACAATGTTTTGAGCTAACGCAGGACCTAAACCGGAGATATATGTCAAGAGATGCCTGCTGGCTGTATTAACATCTACACCGACAAAATTAACTACACTCTCAACCGTGCGCTGCAGGCTGTCGCGTAGTCTTGTTTGGTCAACGTCATGCTGATACTGCCCTACTCCAATCGACTTCGGGTCAATCTTGACCAATTCGGCAAGCGGGTCGATGAGCCTGCGCCCTATACTTACTGCACCACGCACCGTTACATCTTCATCAGGAAACTCCTCACGAGCCGTTTTGCTTGCGCTATAGACTGACGCACCTGCCTCGCTAACCACAAATATCTGCGGTTTATGGGTAGAGTCAGGCAATACGTCAACTACTGCACGAGCCATCTGTTCGGTCTCACGGCTTGCAGTACCATTGCCGATAGCAATGGCTTGGATATGATATTGAGAAATAAGGTTTTGTAACTTATCAGCCGATTGCAGATTATGCAGATAGACGACATCATGCGTAATCAAGTCGCCTTGCTCATTGAGCACCACCGTCTTGCAGCCTGTACGAAATCCGGGATCAAGAGCGAGGACACGTTTTTGACCTAAGGGGCTACTCAACAGCAATTCGCGCAGGTTAGCAGCAAAGACGCGTATAGCCTCCGTATCAGCCTGTTCCTTGCTTGAGGCTGCAAACTCAGTTTCAATTGCCGGTTTGAGCAAGCGACGATAGCCATCATCAATAGCCATAGCCACTTGGTCTGCCACGGCATTATCGGCTTTAAGCCACTGACGGTATAATTTCTCTAATGCTTTATTCTCATCGCACGAGATGTCAACACGTATAAAGCCTTCTGTTTCAGCACGTCGGATAGCCAAGAGCTGGTGGCTGCGGATACGCTTGAGCGGACATGAAAACTCAAAATAGTCAGCATAATTATGTGCTCGTTGAAGGTCCTCAGGGTCGGTATTCTTCTTGTTAATCTTTTTGGTTGTAAGCAAAGCCGTATAACTGAACTCGCGGCGAATAGCATTACGGCTACGCTCATCTTCAGCCACACGTTGCGCAATAATATCACGAGCGCCTTGCAGGTCGTCCTCATTATCAGGCAGTCGCATAGGTCGCTGCTTGATAAGTTGCTCGGCAAGAGGTAGCAGTCCGCGCTCGATAGCCATGTCGGCACGCGTCTTGCGACGAGGACGATAAGGCAGATAGATATCTTCCAATTCCGTAGAGTCCCAACAGTCAATAATACGTTGCGACAAAGCCTCATCTTCAACACCCAACTCGTCCAAACGTGCAAAAATGGTTTCTTTGCGCTTGCATAATTCCTGAAGGCGCAGATATTGGGTCTGAATATCGGCAATCTGCACTTCGTCAAGACCACCGGTAACTTCTTTGCGGTAACGGGCAATAAATGGTATGGTAGCTTTTTCGTCAAGCAGACCGATAGTGGCAACGATTTGCTTAAATGCGATATTAAGTCGCTGACTTATCACGGAAGCATAATCCGTTGGAAGCATATTATTGAGGTTCATAGGACATAAATTTTTCGCAAAGATAATAAAAATATAGTTGATATGCAAGAAGCATACTAAAATTTCACGGCAACCGCATCAAAAGTTATAGTTTTTTACCATGTCAATCATATATTCTTCATTGAGTGATGCTTTGAAGAGTCTTTTTCTAATACTCCTTTTATCACTATAGTTTCTTACCACTTGTAACGCCAACTTTCTTATCAGTGACAAATTCTGAGCCGCATTGCCCTTTCTTGCTCTTGACGCATCTTCAAGAAAAGTTACATCCAAATGCCAATGTAAAAGATTCTCTATCGTCCAATGTCCCCTCGCTAACATATTATAATAAGCGGCTTTGGGAAAATCTTCGTCACTTATGTAATAGCGTTTTGTTATTGTCGTTTCTTGGGTTTTCTTTTGCGTTACTTCTGATTCTAATTCTACTATTGTCTTCAAATCAATCCATTTGG
>Ga0326513_10000032_pt1 | contig 101065 bp, 77 predicted proteins | sample 2_2465_0518_D_FD_203654 | JGI IMG/M metagenome (GOLD analysis project Ga0326513, IMG submission 203654) | Bovine rumen microbial communities from UC Davis, California, United States - 2_2465_0518 | ecosystem: Host-associated > Mammals > Digestive system > Stomach > Rumen | place: USA...
CTGGTATTGCCAAGGAACTCGGACTCCTTACCATAGGTATCGTCACCCTCCCCTTCTATTTTGAGAAGCGCCCGAAGATAATCAAGGCTCTCAGGGGAATTGACGAGATGCGTGCCAACGTGGATGCCTTGCTTATAATCAATAATGAGCAGATATCGAAGGTGTTCAGCGATTCTCATATTCCCGTTAACGAGGCTCTTCGCAGGGCTGATGCCGTTATGGCGAATGCCGTTCGTAGTATTTCTGAACTCATCACGCTGAACGGAAAGATTCAAACTGACCTTGCTGACGTGAAGACCACCATGAAGAATGGCGGTGGAGCTATCATGGCTATTGGTCGTGCAAGTGGTGAGCATCGTGTTCAGAAAGCCGTTCTCAATGCTTTGCAGTCGCCCCTACTCTATGGCTCCGACATCAGCAAGGCTACTCGTATTCTCTTCAATATCTACACAAGTTCGGAGCATGAACTCTTTGTTGATGAACTTGAGGAGATTGATGCCTTTATGGATGAACTCGACCCAAGCATCGATGTTATATGGGGTATGGCTACTGACGATACCCTCGATGAAGATGCGAAGATAACAATCCTTGCCACAGGCTTTGAGAATACCTTGCCTATACGGAAACGGGAAGATGATGATATGTCTATGGATGAGATCATCAACGAGATATATGGGAAAAGGAAGAAGACCCCTAACCCCAACCCTTCCCCCGTGGAGGGGGAAGGGGGAGAAGTTACTAATAATCCCCCAAAGGAGACGCCTGAGGATGAGGAGGTTCAGAAAATGCCTGATAATTCAGAAAGTCCTGAAATGCCAGACTCTCCCGAGAAACCCCTTGACCCTTCACGCGCTTTTTTCAATAGGGTGAAGAACAGATTCCTGCAAGGCCTCTCATCCCTAACCAAGGAAGAAGATTAATGAACACAGCCGAAGGTTTCAGCACGACGGCCGAAAGGGTAAGTCAAATCACGGAGCAGTTGCGTGTTCTCTCGGAAGAACTGCGACGGGCAGGGCGCTATGACCTTCTGCTCGATGCTATCACCGTGCCCGCTCTTCAGCAACTGAACATAGAGGCTGCCAAGGAGAGACTGAGTCCGCTTGTCATAACGGCAGACTATCGCTTCCTCCTACCGGGATACGAGAAGGAAGTGGAGCTATCGCCAATCAACAAGGCATTATACATCTTCTTCCTCAATCACAGGGAGGGCATAGAATTCAAGTGCCTTAGCGACTATCGTGAGGAACTCATGGCTCTATATCGCAAAGTGGGCAACAGGGTGAGCGAAGACATCATCCGTGAGTCGATAGACCGCCTCGTCAATCCCCTCGACAACTCCATAAACGAGAAATGTGCACGTATCAAAAGCGCCTTTGCCAAGTGTATGGACAGCTATCAGCTCAGCTACTATGCCATTTCCAAGCACTCCGTCCGTCAAGTGGAAGGCTCTATTCGCATCTGGTACGACAGAAGGCGGACAATCACGCTACCAAGAGAACTCGTGCAAGGGTTGTAAGAAGAACCCCCGTCGTTCCCCCCCCGCCAGAATCAGAATGACATGAAATAATTGTTGTCCGGTAAAAAAACAAACCAGAATAATTCATAGTCCCTACTTATTTGAGTTTCCCTGATAAGGAAACGGCGTAAGTAAAGGTTAGATACGCTAGCACTAAAATCCTTATTGTTACCCGTTACTTGTTATTGCAGGGTTAGAACTGCTGTGCCTTCGCCTTCGCTTCAGGTTCGCTCCCATCGATGGAGCATCAACGGATTTATAACGAAGGTAGAACGGACCTATACAGGTGTGCGGTAAAAATAATCATGTACACCTGCTTATTGTCCCCAGCGCAAGAAAGGGTGGGGTTATTATTACCTCCACCTTCGCACTCACTCCGCTATAAATCCGCTAATAATTCGCTTTAAACACAAGGGATTTGTGCGTTTGACGCTTTTGAAACGGAGGCAGTGTTGAGGCATATTGGAGGTACGACGAAGGCAATTCGGGGCGAAAATCACGACTTTTACCCTACCTATACCTAGCCAAGGCTAGGTGGGTAGGTTTGGCTATGCGTGCATAACTTACAGATATACAGGTAGATATGTTGTATATTCTTCACATACCTACCTAGCCAAGGTAGGTATGTGTATATGTAATCTCGATATGAAAAATGGCACAGTAATTGTTAGGTAAACATATATATAATAATGATATAATTTTTATTCTACTTCTCTATACTTTACCTACCTAGCCAAGGCTAGGTAGGTATGTATAGGTAAAACAATGATGATATGGCTGATTATGTTTCGTGCAAGGTGTGTAACGAATTTATACTCAGTATATTGAGTAGGACGAATACCGTGCTCGCTCCATGGAATACCGGCTTAAAATGATACCTACCTTACCTACCCTGAGGATAGGTTGGTGTAGGGATGATGCTAACGAGGGGTTGTGGAATACTTGAAGGTATGGAAGGCGACGCTATCTTAACGTGAGTTCGTCGAATTCAAAATTCTTTAATAAACGCAACTTTGTTGCTTGGTTTTACAGAAAATTATTCACGATGACCAGAAAATTTAACCCAGAAAATTTAAATTTTCTGGTAATTTTCTAAAAATTTTTGTTCCGTCAACAGCAGCTTGCTGCTAAAACAACATAGTTTTAATTCATCGAACTCACGCTATCTTAGATATCTATAAACTAAAACTATGTCTCGCTCAACAACAAGATGATCCCGACTGGTAACGATTAACAGGTAACAATAAGGATTTTAGTGTATGGCCAAGAATTTTACAGATTTCTTCTAAGGAGTTTAAATACCTTATTGTATATTGAAATAATAAAATATAGGCATCAGCTTACACTATTTTTCTTATTGTTATCCGTTTATTAATACGTTTTCTGGGATTACCCCAATCTCATCTTTGTGCTTGGCATAAAAAAACACCCGAACTATAATAAGTCCGAGTGCTTTTTTGTATTGTTATTTTTTGCTGAGTTCCTCAATCTTCTTCTTGAAGCCGTTGGTATCACCTATGTGACCGCGGTCAAGAGACTCCATATTTCCGTTCTTGTCGAAAAGGAAATATGATGGGAATCCATCTACCTTTAGATATTTAATTACGGCTTCCTGCTGTTCGGATGGCAGTTGGTAGTGTATGTAGTTTGGCTTTATCAGATTAAGGTCTGCAATGGCACTTTTCCATACGGATTCTGGAGAACCATATTCGAAATAAAGATACACAACGTCATAGTCCTTCACAGCATCCTTCAATGTAGGTGATGCCTTAATTGCTTGAACACAAGGCTGACACCATGTACCCCATACATCCATGTAAATGATTTTGCCCTTGTATGGCTCAATCATCTTCTCAACGATAGCCTTGCCGTCGGTGAGTCCTGCGACATTGGAATTTGGTGCGATGACGCCCTTCACCTTTTCTTCGTTTTGTCTCTGTTGCTCAGCATAGTAGTCTTTGAGTTCGTTGATCTGCTGCTTGAAATCCTCATTCTTGATGTCATCGTATAGCTGGGAATAATCATCAGGGAGTGACTTTACTTGCTGAAGGACCTTGCCAAGTATGAGAGAACGACAAAAGTCGCGCATCGTCTGGTCGGTGAATAATGATTCAATGACATTTTTCTGAATCTGATCATTGGATGGGGCCCACTCGCTATATGCCTTGGATACTTCTTCCTTGCTAAAGAATGCGTTGAGCTCTTCACGTGGGTACATATCTTGGATTTTCTTGTATTTTTCCATCATCTCCTCCTGGCTCTCGCATTCTCTTAATTTATCAATCTCCTTTTCATACTGTTGCCATTTCTTCAAGACTTCACGCTCGCTGTCGCTTAGCTGGATCTTGCCTTGCTTCTCGAAAGACAGAAACAATTCCGGGGTTCTAGTATATTTCTGACGAGCTTTTGAGTATTCATCTTGATATTTATTTTCACAGTACTCATAAAGGGCAGGGATAAGTGATATAGGAAGTGAAGTGTTGACGGCAGCAAACTTACTTGCTACACGTGCAGCTTCGGTTGCATTGTCAGAGCGAATGAGATTGGTCAAAGCCCTTAATTGTGCTTCCTGTGGAATGTAGTCGCGGTAGCGCTTGCTGAGAGTCGGATTCTTGGCTATGTAAGCATTGAATCTTGTCATTGTGCTATCGATAGACTTCTCCTTCTCTGGAACATAGATAGATGTCTTCCACTCATACTTACATGGGAAAGTTTGAAGCTCATTCTGAAGGCGTGCATCCTCCCCCATGAACATGCACTTTGCTGTCTCCCAGTTGTGAACCATGAAGTATTTCTTGCCTGGCTGGAGAACTATCTTTGCCTCATACACGTTTACCTTGTTTGAGAACTCATTGAAGATAACGCTCTGAGTTCCATTGACCTTCACCTTGATAGTGAACTTTCCGTCCTTATCGATAGTGGCCTTGTTGTAATCCTCAAGTTCGCCAGTAAACATATTCTGAACCTTGACAGAGATGCCGAAAGCCTCTTCTGACTCAGATATCTCTTTTGGGAAATCCTTTATCCAACCCGAGATTTCTGCCTCTCCACTGGTGTAATCTGTGCTGAAAGCTGTGTTGTCCTCAGTAGGATAGGCAGGTACTTCTGCACCGAAGCATTCAAGGTCGAGCTTTTGATTGTTGATTTTGAACTGGCGCTTGCCGTTCTTCTCTTTGCCGATGGCGATAGTCAGTTTCTCGTTGCCATTGGTGAGCACCACCTTCTTATCACTCTTTTCTGCGTATGAATAGACCTTACTTTCATATACAGCACCAGACTCATAGAGACCAAGCACCCAATCGCCCTTCTCGTCACGCCAGTTGGAGTTGAAGAGGGAGATTTCCATTGGCTTCACCTGATGGATGTTCCATATACGAAAGCCGTAATAGCCATAGCCAGTATAGGCGTGAAGACGCGTTGTAGGATTGGTAACAGGTTCGAAATGGAGTGCGAAGTTCAAGATTCCATGCATTGGAACCTTATTATATTGTCCAAGAAGGCATTTGTCTTCATAAAATCGGGTAGGATCTCCATGTTTGAGGGCATACATCTTGCCATTCTCGTCTTTGAGCTTAATGCCGGAGAAGCCTACACCGCCACCGGGAGAATTCTGAACGCGCAGGTGAAGGATTGTTTCGTCCTGTTTGAATTCAACCTCTGTAGGTGTCAAGCTTAGTCGGTCATTGTCGCAGTAGGAAGATACATTGTCCCATACAGTTTGTGCCCATCCGCAGCTTACAGAGAGCATCATGCACAATGTCGTAATAGATTTTCTCATCTTTAATTATTATTAAATTAGTAAAATATTTTTAGGTTAAAAGTAAGTGAAAGGAATCATCTGACTTTTTTCATGTTGCAAAGGTAAGAAAATATTCACAAAATACAAGCGAATGGAAAAAAAATATACTTTTTGCGAAATTTTTCTGATTTTGAGGGAACAAAACAAAAAATTGTGCGTATTATATATGTAAGCCTATGCTGAGAAGCTATGGTTTGCTTGTGTAATTATACAATGAATAAAGACGAATTCAGCATATTAACTAAGAGGCTACGATCTGAGATTGTTGCTATAGGGGCTCGATATCTCAAAGATGAGGAGGAGGCCGAAGACAACGCTCAGGATACGTTGCTGAAGCTATGGACTATCCGTGGCCAACTTCTGCAATGCAGTTCGGTGGAAGGATTAGCCTATACGATATGCAAGAATTTGTGTATTTCAAAGTTGAGAAAGCGCAAGGTTGTTCCAATAGAGCTGAATGAGGAAATGGAGCATATCAGTCAGAAGAATGCCCAGTGGATGCTTGAGGAAAAGGAAAATTCGGAATGGCTTACGGATGTCATAGACGGTTTGCCAGCATCGCAAATGGAGATTCTGAAGATGAGTCAGCAAGATGGACTCGAAAACACGGATATAGCGGAGTTGCTTGGCATTAGTGAGACTATGGTTCGCACAACGCTCTGCAAGGCTCGAAAGAAATTGTTACAACATCTCAAAACAAGACATAAATGAAGGTTGACATACAACATATAGAAAAGCTTCTCGACCGCTATATGGAGGGCGAGAATACTCAGGGAGAACTCCGTGAGCTTAAAGACTATTTCCTGCAGACGAAGGACATTCCAGAGAGCCTGCTTCCCTACAAGGAGATGTTTGAGGTGCTTGAGAAACCAACCACTATTCCGAGCGTGGAGGCTCTTGATTCGCTTCTGCAGCCAAAGCAGAAAAGTAATAGAGCGATGCTGTTGCCTTGGATTGTAGCGGCTTGCGTGGTAGGATTGGTGATAATGCTTCTGAGACCGTCAGCAGAAAAAGATATTGATATGCCTCATATTGCAAAGGTGTTGCCGAAGGTTGCTGAGCCACAGGTGAAGCAGCCTGAGACGATGACGACAACTAAGAGTGAAGAGTGGTTCAAAGAGAAAACTGTTTCTTCAATTAAGAGCAAAAAAACAAATGCAGGAAAGAGTTCTGAGCAGGAGGTTTCGAGGAGTGAAAACGAGAATGAGGATATCGAAATAATAGTGCCAGACGATGAGCCTAGGGCTTATGCTGCATCAAAGGAGAATACGGATGATGAGAGCTATCAGGACCCGGCCAAGATGGATGAATATATAGCAAAGCTGGCAGAAATAAACAATGTGAAGAAGGTGTCGCTGAAGAATGCTTCGCAAAAGGATTCTACGCTGACGGCCACGGTCTATGTCTTCCAAGATAGTAAGGAACTGGATCTGTTTGGCAAACTTCTTCAGGTGGCATGCTGGTATAAGAGTGATTCGCCAGGTTACTATCTCAACTTCTCGCAACTTCAATTCCTGTTCCAATTGAAGGATATGAAAAAAAATCGGAGTCACATGTGGCAGGCTGAGCGCATTGGCCATCAGATACTGGTCTATATGGTCAGAGTCCCTATAGGTGCAAAGATCAACTCGGCAAACTACAAGGAATACCGACAAAAACTCATTCAACAGAACAATATGACTTTTTATAAATTATAAAAAATAGAATATGGAAAATATTAGGTTAACAATGATATGCTTGCTATCATGCTTCTGCATGATGGTATCGGCACAAACTAATGACACTAAGGTTCTTGTCAAAGGTCCGTTGTTTTTTGACTATTGTCCTACGAAAACGAAACATGACCCACAGACTAACAAAGATGCTGTGGTGTGGAATCCTACGAATAATTCGTGGATTAAGGGTTTCAAGTGGGTGGATGATGTTCCTGTTATCAACAACATGGAGGAATTGTTCCCAAATCTGAAGAATGCCCCCAAAAACACGGACAGAGTGCCTATGGGATGGACTCTGACGGAAGAAGGTGACAGTACTGTTTTGCATTGCTATATGCAGATGCCTGCTGACGAGGTTACGCAGATGTGGGTGGCAAACGAGGAAACTGCAATTCTTGATCGTGAGACGGGTGTGTTATATCGTGCCAGCCGTACTGTGCCTGATATGTACGGAACTCACTTTGGCATGAGAGCAAAGAAGGGTGATTACATTGATTTGAAGGTGTATTTCCCTCGTTTGCCTGAAAGCACGAAGAAAATAACGATCTATGGCGTTCAGAACTGGGGATTCAGCGGATATAGCACCTATACGATTAACAGAAATGAGATTAAAGGCTATGATCGTAAGCCTAGTTTCCATATTCCAAAGATAGTAACCCCAGAGAAAAACTATAACAGGAATGACCTGAATAGTTGGGCTGTGTATGACAATGTGCAACTCGTCAAGCCTGGTCTCGATTACGAGATGGCTATCTGGCTTACAAAGGATACTGCCTATCTGGGTGTTAAGTGTGAGCAGAATTGGATGACAGAGTACTGGGCCTTCCCAAAGAATACAAGATTGATAGACCAGTCTGGCAAGGAATATAAACTTCGTGAGGTACAAGGATTGCCGATTAATCGTCTGTTCATGATAAAGGGCTATTCTGGTGATTATATTGCTTTCCTATTGAAATTTGAGCCAATTCCTCTGGATGCAACTTCGCTGACGTTCCTTGAGCCTGACGTGGAACCATTTGAAGCATGGGGAGCCAATAGTCGTGGCTTCACCATTCAGAACCTGAGTGTCGAAGGCCTCAGGGACAACCAGAAAGCATTCGACTATCACGAAAGAGTGGTAGTGAAATAATAGAAAAAGTCTTTTTTAGGAAATAGATATAAAATGATGACGAAAAATTGAGACGATGATGAAAGTAAGGTTTCTATAAAGAAATTAGAGCCAACGATGACGAAAACAAGAAATGAGTTGAAGGAGTGATTCCTTCAGCTCATTTTATTATTTAAGGACTATAGACTTATCGTCTGTTCGAAATGTTAGGTGATGGAGAAATTATAAATAGGTACGATTTGTTCTCATGTTTTTGAGATGTCTTTTTGCTTTTTTTATAATATTAATATTGCAAATCATAAGTTTTAGGTCGGGGTCTTTTGTGCCTTCGCTGATCATTCGCTATGCCTTCGCTCTTCCTTCGCTTCTGGAACTATAGGATCATAGGAGGAAGAGCGGAGGATCATAGGAGGATCAAGGGAGGAAGAAGGGGTTTTTATTTTGTCTGTCTTTTTGCTGTTTTGCAGATGTTGATAATATATGTTTTTATGGTATGAAAAAATATCAGGAAAATGTTTGCAAGATTCAAATTAAAATTATATCTTTGCACTCAGAAAATCGGAGACGTGCGCCAGCCCTTAGGGCTGACACGCACTATTTTCTTTCGTGCGAGGTGCTAAGCACGTTGTCACTCAGATTTTTGATAAGGCAAAAGGCAAAAGGCAAAAGACTTTAGACTTTAGCCATTAGTCTTTAGCCTTTAGTCTGAACACCATCGGGGTGTGGCGCAGTTGGTTAGCGTACGCGTCTGGGGGGCGTGTGGTCGGCAGTTCGAGTCTGCTCACCCCGACTTATGAGAAGAAGAAACAAAAGGTTGGGCTTCGGCTGGGTGAATTGTTCACTTGCCCTTGCATTGGTGGTTGCCACTTTCGTGGTGACTCGGACAAGTGCCTTGCAATATCTCAAGGGAAAGCTGTCGCAGAACGAAAGACCATCTTCTGCCTTACAGGCATCCTTTTCCGTAAGGGGACAGGAGAGGGCTGGCATGAAACCTTTGATTACTCTCAAGAATGCTGTGAAAGGCAGGAAATATGGTCAGTTGCTTTTTAAGACGGGTTATGTGACGTATTTCAATTACCAAACGAACAACCCGGATTGGGTGGCGTGGGAGCTTACCTCGGCAGAGGCCTATGGCAGGCTTGACCGTAGCGGCTTTGAGTTTGTTGCCGATAATGCCTTGCCTCGGGCGAATCGTGTTGCCTTCTATGACTATAAGGGCACGAGATACGACAGAGGCCACATGTGTCCGGCAGGCGATATGAAATGGAGCACGGCTGCCATGCGCGACTGCTTCTACATGTCGAATGTGTGTCCGCAGGTTCGTGAGCTCAACCATGTTTCTTGGGAACGCCTTGAGTCGGCTTGCAGACGTTGGGCAAAGAAGATGGGGAGCATATATATAGTATGTGGTCCTGTGTATTGGAAGAAAGTGCCTGAGTATATCGGTGTTGATCATCGTGTGGCTGTTCCTGACGGATTCTTCAAGGTGGTGTTATGCCTTCAGAAAGGCAAGGAGAAGGGAATAGCCTTCTACTATGACAATACGGATGTCAGCCAGTCGATGAGAAAGGCTGTGAGGAGCATCGACCAGATTGAGAAGATGACGAGGCTCGACTTCTTCAGCGAATTGCCTGATGGTATTGAGAACAGGTTAGAGTCGATGAGGAATCTGGATGATTTTGAGAAGGAACCTGACAGGTATCATTGCAGGGACGCATCGGTAAATGCAAGAGGCAGAAGATATTAGAATATAGAAAAACGAACCTAAGTATATTATCTACTATGAATGATCTATTAACATGGTATCAAGGGCTTGAGCCCGCTGCGCAGGTTTTCTGGGGCTGCGCAATTGTTTCGTCCACTATATTCCTGGTGCAGGCTATCCTTACGATGATAGGCATGGATCATGATATGGACTTTGATGTTGGCGACTTTGACGGTAACACTATGGACACGGGTGGGGCGGTAAGTCTGTTCTCCATCCGTTCGCTCGTGAATTTCTTCGTAGGATTCGGCTGGGCGGGTGTCAGTTTCTACAACGACATAAGCAGTAAGGCTCTGCTTTACTTCGTGGCTATCTGCGTGGGGTGTCTGTTCTCCTATGCTACTGTCTTCCTTATCAAGAAGATGAAGAAACTTGAGCATAACGGAGCCTATAAGATTGCCGATTGTGTTGGCAAGTCCTGTGATGTATATCTCCGAATACCAGCCGCTGGCGAGGGTAGGGGAAAGGTTCAGATAAGTCTGAATGGAAGCATCCACGAGTTTGATGCCGTAAGCACAGGTGAGGCTATCGCTACAGGTAAAAGAGTTAAGGTGGTGGCTGTGGAAGGAAATGTGCTGAAGGTGGCAATTTCTGAAGAAACAAATAATTAATAATATAAGGAAAAACTAAACAAAAAATGGAAATGGCATTACCTGTTGTTGGAATTGTAGTACTTGTAGTACTATTTGCAGCTGTAATTAATCGTTATCGTCGTTGTCCGTCAGACAAGATTCTCGTTATCTATGGTGGCAGCGCAAGTAAGAAATCGGCAAAATGTGTTCATGGTGGTGGCGCATTCGTGTGGCCTATCATCGAGGACTATGCATATCTGTCGCTGACTCCTATCAGCATTGATGCGAACCTGACAAATGCTCTGTCTCGTCAGAATATCCGTGTGGATGTGCCTTGTCGCTTCACCGTAGGTATCTCTACTGATGAGGAATGTATGACCGCCGCTGCCGAGCGTCTGCTTGGACTTTCCGCACAGCAGATTCAGGAACTTGCTCGTGATATCCTCTTTGGTCAGCTGCGTCTCGTTATTGCTACAATGAGTATCGAGGAACTTAACTCCGACCGTGACAAGTTCCTTGAGGCTATTTCAAGCAATGTCGAGGTAGAGTTGAAGAAGATCGGTCTCCGTCTTATCAATGTAAACGTAACTGATATCAACGACGAGTCTGGATATATCGAGGCTCTTGGTCAGGAGGCTGCTGCAAAGGCTATCAACGAGGCTAAGGTTCGTGTGGCTGAGCAGGAGAAGATTGGTGAGATTGGTAAGGCTGATGCAAATAGAGAAACCCGTATTCGTACTGCCGAGGCTAATGCTCAGGCTGTTAAGGGTGAGAATGAGGCAAAGGTTGAGATCGCCAATTCTGATGCGGAACGTCGTGAGCGTGAGGCTGAGGCTCAGCGTAAGGCTGTTGCTGCCGAGAAGGTGGCACAGGCTAAGGCACTCGAGGAAGCATACTCTGCAGAGCAGAAAGCCGAGGAGGCTCGTGCAGAAAGAGAGCGTGCTACACAGTCGGCTAACGTACTTGTCTCTCAGGAGATTGAGAAGCAGCGTAAGATTATCGAGGCAGAGGCTGAGGCTGAGAAGGTTCGTGTAAATGCACGAGGTGAAGCTGATGCTCAGTTCGCGAAGATGGAGGCTGAGGCTCGCGGTTTGTTCGAGATACTGAATAAGCAGGCACAGGGTTACGACAAGATGATTCAGGCGGCTGGCGGTGATGCTACAAAGGCTTATACGCTACTCTTGCTCGAGAAACTCCCAGAACTCGTTAAGACTCAGGTTGAGGCAGTCAAGGGTATCAATATCGACAAGGTTACTGTTTGGGATTCAGGCGCAAGTACCGACGGTAAAGGCTCTACAGCAAACTTTGTTAGTGGATTGATGAAGGCTGTTCCTCCATTGCAGGATCTCTTCGATCAGGCAGGTATGGCTCTTCCTACATATCTCGGCAAGAAGGCTGAGGAGCAGAAGGAAGAGGAAAAGGAAAAGACAGAAGAGGAGACGAAGGAATAATCTTAGTTAAATATATTTCCCCAGGACAGATTCGTGTCTTGGGGATTTTCATTTACACCTTTTGGGACGAAAAATAAATAGGTGTGGTAAACATTTGTTTTTTACAAAAAATATTATTATCTTTGCATCCGCAAAAGTCAAAGGTCTAAAGTCAAAAGTCTAAGGTCAAAAGTCTTTAGCCATTAGCCTTTAGCCTAAAATTGTATATCGTAAATGGTAAATTGTAAATCATTCTTAACGCGTTTTTGGCCGGATGCATTGGTGGTTGTACTCTTTGCAATCATCTCATTCGCCTATTTCTTCCCTGCCGATACAGAGGGCAGAATCCTATTCCGTCATGACTCGTCTGCTGGACGTGGATTGGGACAGGAAACATCGGAGTATTATGAGAAGACTGGTGAGAAATCTCGCTGGACGGGTAGTGCATTCTGCGGAATGCCAACCTATCAAAGTGCGCCTTCATACGAGTCTTCAACAACTCTGAACAATGTGATGAATGCCTATCATCTGTGGCTGCCAGAGAATGTGTGGTATGTTTTCGCATATCTCCTCGGCTTCTACATCCTCCTACGTGCATTCGACTTCCGTTGGTATCTGGCATCATTAGGTGCCGTGATATGGGCGTTCTCAAGTTATTTCTTCATCATCATCGCCGCTGGACATATATGGAAGGTGATGGCTCTCGCCTATCTGCCTCCTATGATTGCGGGCGTACTATTGGCATATAAGGGGAAGTATCTGCAAGGACTCGTAGTCACGGGAATATTCTCAGCTTTTGAGGTGAATGCCAATCATGTGCAGATGACCTATTACTACCTTTTCATCATCGCATTCCTTATTATAGGCTTTCTTGTTGATGCTATTCGTCAGAAGAAGTATATGCACTTCGTAAAGGCTACTGCCGTGTGTGCTATCGGTGCGGTATTGGGTATTGGTGCCAATATATCAAACCTGTATCACACTTGGGAGTATCAGAAGGAGAGTATGCGCGGAAAGAGCGAACTCGTAAAGGCTAATACTGATAACCAGACATCATCTGGTTTGGAGCGTGATTATATCACCCAATGGAGCTATGGATTAAGCGAAACATGGACTTTGCTTGTGCCTAACACAAAGGGTGGAGCTTCGGTATCCCTTTATTCCAACGAGATTGCTCAGGAGAAGGCTAATCCGATGTATGTAGAGATATATCAGCAACTTGGGCAATATTGGGGTACTCAGCCAGGCACAAGCGGTCCTGTGTATGTAGGTGCGTTTGTGCTCCTGCTCTTTATTCTCGGTTTGTTCATAGTGAAGGGTAGCATAAAGTGGGCATTGCTTGCTGCTACCATACTGTCAATTCTGCTCTCATGGGGCAGGAACTTCATGCCGTTCACTGATTTCTTCATCGACTATGTGCCGATGTATGCTAAATTCCGTACCGTAGCTTCTATCCTCGTCATAGCAGAGTTTACAATCCCGTTCCTTGCTATGCTTGCTCTGAAGAAATTCATCGAAGATCCAGAGTGTGTGAAGTGCAAGCGTTTCCCTAAGCTGAATTTCCTGTATCTATCGCTCGGTTTGACGGGCGGCATAGCATTACTCTTTGCCCTTATGCCAACACTGTTCTTCGACGAATTCGTAAGTCCTTCGGAGATGAGAGCTTTGCAGCAGTTCCCTGCTGATCAACTCAATCCGCTTCTTGCTAACCTTCGCGACATACGTGTGGCTATCTTCCAAGCTGACTGTTGGCGTAGCGTATTCATCATTCTTATTGGCTTTGCAGCCCTCTTCGTATATAAAATGAAGAAGTTGTCTGCTCCTATGATGGTGGCTATCATCACTGTGCTCTGCCTTGTGGATATGTGGCAAGTGAACAAGCGCTATCTCAACGACGATATGTTTGTGAGCAACACTATCCGTACAGCTCCACAGGAGATGACCGAGACGGATAAGCAAATTCTTGAGGATAAGGATTTGGATTATCGTGTACTCAACTTCGCAAGCAATACATTCAATGAGAATGAGACATCATATTTCCATAAGAGTATTGGTGGTTATCATGCTGCAAAGCTCCGTCGTTATCAGGAACTCGTAGAGAGGTATATCTCACCTGAGATGCAGAAGGCTATGGGAGCAGTCGTTGAGGCTCAGGGCGATATGCAGAAGGTGAACGGTGATTCCGTATATCCTATACTCAATATGCTCAATGCTAAGTATTTCATTATGCCGTTGCAGGGTGGTGCAACCACTCCAGTGATGAACCCACATGCTATGGGTGCTGCATGGATGGTAAGCGAGGTGAAGTATGTAGATAATGCCAATGAGGAGATAGATGCCATTGGTAAGGTGAACCTTCACAATGTGGCTGTTGCCGACAAGAAGTTTGAGAGTGTGCTTGGCAAGAGCGTGGCTCAGGACTCTACCTCAAGCGTGAAGATAACTTCATACGCACCAAATGAGCTGAGATACGATGTGAACTCAAAGAACGGTGGAGTGGTAGTGTTCTCTGAGGTTTATTACCCAGGGTGGACAGCCACCGTTGACGGACAGCCCGTGGAGGTAGGTCGCGTGAACTATGTGCTCCGTGCCATCAACATCAAGGGTGGAAACCATAAGGTGGTACTTGAATTCCGACCTAAGACAATCAGTACTACCGAGGCTATTGCCTACAGCAGTCTAGTAGCATTGGTTATTGCAATTGCCGTGTCATTGTTCCTGACATATAGAAAAAAGAAGGAAGCATAAGTCTTCTTGATAATATATATGTAAAGAACCTATCTCGAGAATATACGAGGTAGGTTCTTTGTGTTTATATTATATTGGATTATAGAGCATTGCATTTAAAGATAGAGAAGAAAATCTTTATGCTCCTGCTTCTTGCATAATCTTACTAAACCCTCTAGCCCATGCTTCCCAGCTCAGTTTTTCCTTGAAGATATTTAGAGCCCCTTCATGCAATAATGGCATACGACCGTTTTTTATGTCGTCTAAAATCTGGTCAGCAAAAGCACTAGCTGGCGAACCTAATGGTATAGTATAGCCGTTTACACCATTCACTACAGAATTGCTAGCTCCTCCGGTAAGGTATGTATAGCATGGAATGCCGGCCGCAGCAGCCTCCGAATATACAATAGCACCGCATTCTGCCTTTGTTGGCAATAATAGTATGTGGGCATTTTCGTACAGGCTAAGGTATTTGTCGTAATCAACAGCATTGTTTTTGTTGAGATAACCGACGAAGTCTATGTAGTCTTTTCCATTGCATATGTCAGGGCAATGCTTGGGACCTGCCACAATCAATTTTGCGTCAATTCCCTTACTCCTCAGTATCTCTACGGTTTCTACGGCTATGTTACCACCCTTGCGTCCCCAATCAATTCCTGAGAATAATATCTTGAGTTGTCCGCCTTTGTATGTCTGTCCTTTTCTGATATCTTTAGTGTCGATGTTTGGTCCGAATTCTAATATATGACATTTTTTGCTGTCGCAATGATAATAATTTATCAAACCGTCATTCGCCCACTTTGAAGAACGAATGTTAATGAATGCTTTCTGTGCAGCCGCAGCATCCATTTCAATTGCCATTGCCTTAGACTTCTCGGTTACGTTGTAGAAGTAATAGTTAAGCATGTCAACAATAGTGTGGCCAGAAACATTGATATATGGTTTCCCGCTCTTGGAGAACAATGCAATTTGGGCTCCAAGAGGAAAGAAAAGATAATCACATTCTTTTATTGCGGGGCAGGCGTCAATCTCTTTTGCCCACAGTTTTACAACTGGGCGAAAATGATATTTTGTCAGCCATATCCTTTTGCGGAAAATACGGTTTTGTATTCTTATGGAATAATCCAGCATTCTGTTTTTCAAACTGGCATTATAGGGTATCCATCTTACTTCAAAGCCTGCCATTTCTATTGCTTCTCTAAGTTTGTAAACTGTACCGCTCCAAGCCACCCTATTGTGGAACGGATCGTCCATGGAGACAAAGCCAATAACTTTTCTTGCGTTCATTTTGCGTAATGGTTAATTATGGGTAAAGGAAATTTGTTGTTGATATATTGAGCAGTTTCCTTTGTCTTATTTACATTTACCTTTTATTTTACATTTGTCATTGTTGAAAATGACATGCAAAGGTACTAATAAAAATCGAGAAAAGCATATCTTTGGACGTTTTTTTCCTGACAGTGAGTATTTGTCACTATGGCTTATTAATAAAAAGTTGTATGCTACACAAATTTTTGCTCAAATATTTGTCCATCTCGCAGAAAATGAGTAATTTTGCACCCGTTTTCGAGAAAACACTGAAAAAATACAAATTATGCAGGATATAAGAAATATTGCGGTTATTGCGCATGTTGACCACGGAAAGACCACATTGGTTGATAAAATGATGTTGGCAGGAAAGCTGTTCCGTGAGGGACAGAATAATTCCGACCAGGTACTTGACGCAAATGACCTTGAGAGAGAGCGTGGAATTACGATTCTTTCAAAGAACGTATCAATCAATTGGAAGGGGACAAAAATCAATATTCTTGACACACCGGGACACTCAGACTTCGGTGGTGAGGTGGAGCGCGTGCTGAATATGGCAGACGGTTGTCTGTTGCTCGTGGATGCCTTTGAGGGTCCTATGCCTCAGACTCGTTTCGTGCTTCAGAAAGCCTTGCAGATGGGTTTGAAGCCTATCGTTGTTGTTAATAAGGTGGACAAGCCAAACTGCCGTCCAGAGGAAGTTTATGAGATGGTTTTTGATCTGATGTTCTCGTTGAATGCAACAGAGGATCAGCTTGACTTCCCTGTTGTCTATGGTTCGGCAAAGAACGGTTGGATGGCTGAGGATTATAATGTTCCTACAGATAACATCGACTACCTGCTTGACAAGATTGTGGAGGTAATTCCTGCACCAGAGCACCTTGAGGGTACTCCTCAGATGCTTATCACATCGCTCGACTATTCTAACTATACAGGTCGTATAGCCGTTGGCCGCGTTCATCGTGGCGAGCTTAAGGAAGGCATGAACGTGACCATAGCACATCGTGACGGCACATTCGAGAAAACAAAGATAAAGGAACTTCATGTATTCGACGGTATGGGCCACGCAAAGGTGGAGAGCGTTCAAAGTGGTGATATCTGTGCTATCATCGGTCTTGAGAGATTTGAGATTGGTGATACTATCTGTGACTTCGAGAATCCGGAGGCAATGACGCCAATCGCCATCGACGAACCTACCATGTCTATGATGTTCACCATCAACGATTCGCCATTCTTCGGTAAGGAGGGAAAGTTCGTTACCTCTCGTCATATCAATGACCGTTTGCAGAAGGAACTAGAGAAGAACCTCGCCCTTCGTGTTCAGCCTTTCGAGGACTCAACGGATAAATGGGTTGTTAGTGGTCGTGGCGTGCTTCATCTCTCTGTGCTCATCGAGACAATGCGCCGTGAGGGCTATGAACTTCAGGTTGGTCAGCCAACCGTTATCTATAAGGAGATAGACGGTGTGAAGTGTGAGCCTATTGAGGAACTCACCATTAACGTGCCAGAGGAGTTCTCAAGCAAGATGATTGATATGGTTACTCGCCGTAAGGGAGAGATGACATCAATGGAGAGTCAGGGTGATCGCGTGAACATTGAGTTCGAAATACCTTCACGTGGTATTATGGGACTTCGTACTAACGTTCTCACGGCTTCACAGGGTGAGGCTATTATGGCTCACCGTTTCAAGGAGTATCAGCCGTTCAAGGGCGAGATTGTCCGTCGTGTCAATGGTAGTATGATTGCGCTTGAGACAGGTACAGCCTTCGCATATTCAATAGACAAGCTTCAGGATCGTGGTAAATTCTTCATCGATCCAGGTGAGGATGTTTATGCTGGTCAGGTGGTTGGTGAGCATATTCACGAAATCGACCTTGTAATCAATGTGACAAAAGCAAAGCAGCTTACTAATGTGCGTGCTTCTGGTACTGACGATAAGGCACGCATCATCCCTCGTACGGTTCTCTCTCTTGAGGAATGTCTTGAGTATATCAAGGAAGACGAGATGGTGGAGGTTACTCCGCAGTCAATGCGTATCCGTAAGATTATCCTCGACCACAACGATAGAAAGAAGGCAAGTAGAGCCTAAGCCATGCCTTTTTTTGAAAAGAATAATATAATAAAAATCCCTCAGGCAAAACTGCTTGAGGGATTTTTTGTATTCCTTTGGATTTAGAAATTATTGGTGTCCGGCAAACGACACAAAGCATGTCCGAAGTACTCGAGACACAGAACTTCGGATATGCTGTTTCTACGGTAAGCCACTATTTCATAATCCCAGAAAACGTGTTGGTAACAAGTAACGGGTAACAATAAGAAAATAGTATAATCAACTGCCTATATTTTATTATTCTATATATAATAAGGTATATAAACTCCTTAGAAATATTCTGTAAAATTTTTGGCCATGCACTAAAATCCTTATTGTTACCTGTTACTTGTTACTGACCGTGATTATCTTGCTTGCTGAACGAGATTCATATCTTGGCTATAGCTACCTAAAGTAAAGATAATGAAGCTGTTAACATATAATTACAGGGCAGAGTATAGGCTGCTGATAGTCTAAATAGCATAATAATAAGCATTAATTCATAGCTGATTCACCTTATTCAGTATGCTTGAAAAACGATGTAAAACGCGAAAATCATTCCAAAAACATTTCCCCAAAGTTAATACAGGCTTCATTGATATTCTGCTAGAACTTCTCCCTAAGATGCAGGTCCGTTGCAGGTCCGTTGTAAGTCCGTTGTAGGTCCGTTCATCCTATAGTCCTAGGAGCGGACTCAGAGCGAAGGCATAGCGAAGGCAGAACGAAGGCACAACAAACGGAAATCACGACCAGTAACAAGTAACAGGTAACAATAAGGATTTTAGTGTAAGCGTATCTAATTTTAGACATACAGCAATAATATAAAAAAGTCCCTCAGGCTTATCAGCTTGAGGGATTATTTGTATCTAATTCCTTGCCTAAGGAAAGGATCTGTCTGTTTCTTAGCACAACTTCACATTCTTAATATCCTGCTCTTTGTCGCAGTAGTGGCAACGCACGATACCAGCAAGTTTATCCACTACGGTGAAGTAGGTGTTCATTGGCTCGTTGTTGGTTATGCACTTAGGATTGTTGCATTTCACTATTCCGTGGAGCTCGTTAGGAATCTCAACGGTTTTCTTCTCTACAACCTCATAGTCCTTGATGATGCTCAACACTACTTTAGGAGCAACGACAGAGAGACGTGAAATCTCCTCGTCGGAGAAGAATTTGTCGGAAACCTTAATGAGTCCTTTCTTACCCACTTTTTCTGATGGGTAGTTGTAACCGATAGTCACAGGTTCCGTGAGCTTATGCAGCCCAAGGAGTGAAGCCACCTGATATGTCTTCTCAGATGGAATATGGTCGATAACGGTGCCGTTCTCAATAGCGGCAACCAAGCGTTCTTTCTTGTTCATAAACTACTCAATTATCGTCTTGTCGTTCTTTATGTCCTCCAACGTGATGCCGAGACAATGGCAGAAGATAGCCTCTCGGGCATACAGACCGTTTTGTGCCTGCTGAATATAGTATGCGTGAGGATCATCGTCCACATCGTATGCAATCTCGTTTACGCGAGGTAGAGGGTGGAGAATCTTCATGTTGTCCTTGGTGAGCTTGAGCATGTCTCTGTGAAGGATATACACATTCTTCACGCGCTCGTATTCCATAAGGTCTGAGAAACGCTCTTTCTGCACGCGAGTCATATAGATAATGTCTGCATCAGAGATTACCTGCTCGTTGAATTCCGTATGCTCCACGTACTTGATTCCGTGCTGGTGGCAATACATCTTGTATTCCTGTGGCATCGCAAGCTCGTTAGGTGCTACGAAATGGAAGGTAGGATTGAAATGGCGCATAGCCGTGATTAGCGAGTGAACCGTACGTCCGTATTTCAGATCTCCTACAAGATAAATGTTCAGGTTGTCAAGAGTGCCCTGAGTCTTGTATATTGAATACAGGTCGAGCAGGCATTGTGAAGGGTGCATGTGAGCTCCGTCACCGGCATTTATGATAGGGATAGGAGCCACCTCGGAAGCATATTGTGCAGCTCCCTCTATGTAATGGCGCATAGCTATCACGTCGGCATAGTTAGAAACCATAAGGATGGTGTCCTTCAATGTCTCGCCCTTGGTTGCGCTTGTAACCTTGGCATCAGAGAAGCCGATGACGCGAGCGCCAAGACGATTGGCGGCTGTTTCGAATGAAAGACGTGTGCGTGTGGAAGGCTCGAAAAAAAGGGTTGCCACCACACGACCTTTGAGCAGCTCTCTGTTGGGATGCTTCTCAAATTCTTGAGCCATACTTATCAAGTAAAGAATTTCCTCTCTTGACAGGTCGGCAATCGTAACAAAATTATGTTTTTCCATCTCCAAAATTGTCATTTTTGGTTTTCGGATGCGAAGTTAATCATAATTTTTCAAAAATCGTGCTATTTTCAAAAGTTTTATTGTATTTTTGCATTCAAATATCGAAAATGATGCGCAAAAAATTTATTTATACTCTTTGGGTAGTGCTTGTTCTGGGTATTATCGCAACAGCAATTACCTTTACCGCCATCTGGAATGGATGGATCGGTTACATGCCTGACATGGAGGCTATGCAGAATCCTATTGACAAATATGCCTCCCAAATCATAAGTGAAGACGGAAAAACGCTGGGCACATGGAGCCGCAGCACGGATAACCGTATTCAGACACATTACAAGGATATTTCGCCTAATGTGATACAGGCTCTCGTTGCTACTGAGGATGCACGTTTCTACGAGCATTCCGGTATTGACTTTATCTCGCTCTCGCGTGCCATAGTCAAGCGTGGTATCTTCGGACAGGAGAGTGCCGGTGGTGGTAGTACCATTACCCAGCAGCTTGCAAAGCAGCTTTATACCGAGAAAGCTCACTCTACACTTGAGCGTGCTATGCAGAAGCCGATAGAGTGGGTTATCGCTATCAAGCTTGAGCGTAACTTCACTAAGGAGGAAATCATAGCCATGTATCTCAACAAGTTTGACTTCCTTCATAATGCCGTAGGTATCAAAACTGCTGCCCATACATATTTTAATAAGGATACAAGAGATCTCTCTGTTACGGAGGCTGCTCTCCTTGTCGGTCTTTGTAAGAACCCTTCATACTTCAATCCTGTGCGTCATGAGGACCGATGCTTTGAACGTCGTAATGTGGTTCTCTCGCAGATGCGTAAGGAAGGCTATATCACAGATGCCGATTATGAGAAGTATTCCAAGGAGCCTATAAAGCTCAATTTCCAGCGTACCGACCATAAGGAAGGTTCTGCTACCTATCTTCGTGAGTATCTGCGCCGATATATGACTGCTACAAAGCCAATACGCTCAGAGTATCAGTCTTGGCAGAAGGTTCAGTTCGTTATTGATTCTATCGCTTGGGAGCAGGATCCTCTCTATGGATGGTGTAATAAGAACAAGAACAAGGACGGACGTAACTATGACATCTATGAGGATGGTTTGAAGATATACACCACAGTCAATTCCCGTATGCAGCAATATGCCGAGGATGCTGTCTATGCCCATGTGGCAAAGTATCTGCAACCGGCATTCGACAAGGAGAACAAGCGCAAGAAGAATGCTCCGTTCTCTACCCAGCTCACGAAGAAGGAGATTGACAACATACTCAACCGCTCTATAACCCAGAGCGACCGCTATCGTGGTATGAAGAAAGAGGGCTACTCTGACGAGGAAATCCGAAAGTCGTTCAATGTTCCTGTGGAGATGACTATTTTCTCTTATAAAGGTGAGATAGATACTACGATGACTCCTCTCGACTCTATTCGCTATTACAAGTCGTTTCTACGCTCTGGCTTTATGAGTATGGATCCTAAGACCGGGCAGGTCAAGGCTTATGTAGGTGGATTGAACTATGCCCATTTCCAGTATGATATGGCTTCTGACGGCCGTCGTCAGGTAGGTTCTACCATGAAGCCTCTACTCTATTCCCTTGCTATGGAGAACGGTTTCTCGCCTTGTGATGAGGCTCCTAACTGGCAGCAGACCTATATGGTTAACGGACAGCCTTGGACACCTCGTAATACAAACACCAAGCGTTCTGGCGAGATGGTTACTTTGAAATGGGGATTGGCACAGTCAAGCAACTGGGTAAGTGCATATCTCATGAGTCAGCTCGATCCTGGACAGTTCGTTTCCCTGCTTCGTCAGTATGGCATCAACAACCCAGAGATAGTTCCGTCTATGTCGCTTTGTCTCGGTCCTTGCGACATTACCGTTGCAGAGATGGTTAGCGCATATACAGCCTTTGCCAATCGAGGCATACGTTGTGCCCCTATGCTCGTTACCCGTATTGAGGATAATGAGGGTAATATTGTGGCTCGTTTTGAGCCTCGTGTAACTGAGGTTATATCAGAGGAAAGCTCATACAAGATGCTTGCTCTTCTGCAAGGTGTTATTGATGGCGGTACTGGTGGCCGCTTGCGTTTCAAGTATGGCATCAAGGCTCAGATGGGTGGTAAGACCGGTACAACCAATCGCAACTCCGATGCGTGGTTTATGGCTGTTGCGCCAAACCTCGTAAGCGGCTGTTGGGTAGGAGGCGAAGACCGAGATATCCACTTTGACAATATGTTCTACGGACAAGGAGCCTCTATGGCACTTCCTATCTATGCTTACTACATACAAAAGGTCTATAAGGACGAGTCCTTGCCGTATTCCGAGAAGGATACCTTCGATGTCCCTCATGGCTATGATGCCTGTGCTTCGTCGGGAAAGTCTGATGCTTCAGAATCAGGGCCAAGCGTAGAGGATGTGTTTGAATAATAATCTCGCTTTTCATAATAATTAATAATGGCGTGATACTGCATAATGTCGGTATCACGCTATTTCTTTGAAAGTAAATTACTCATCAAAAACATCAATAAAAGGAATTTTTGCATATTTACTTAATATGCGTTTTGTTTCTTTAAGAAATACCGGTAAATACTCCTTTGCACATTCGCTTTCCGCAGAATTAAGCAGAATTTGTTCATATTGAGAAAAACTTGTGTCGCTTAGATATAATTCACCAGCAATACTTTCGGCATAATTATTGGCAACGTCTTGATGTTTGCTAAAATATTCCAAAGCATAATCTGTATTTTTATTAACGTATTTGATACAATATCCGCCAAGCATTTCTGCAACAGCTCCATCTGATGTATTTGCGATTTCATTCAAGATATAGAAATAGAGCATTCTTTTGTTGCTATCAGTTGAAGAACATAATGTATCCAATATAGCTGCAGACAAATCGTTGTCTGATAATTTCATCTCATGCAAATATAGCTTCATGATGTTTTTGTCAACATCAATCGACTTGATGATCTCGGATTTTGATTTTTCATCAAGGTCATCCCAGTATTGATATTCACCTGCGTGAACAGCACAGCTACAAAATGCTAAAACTAATGTTAATAGCATTTTATTTATCTCTATTCTTTTTTTCATTGTTGATTTGCCTGCTTTGCGCACCTTTAAACTTGTCGTATGTTTTATTCCGTAAGTTCGGACATTATTCATTTTTAATGCAAAAGTACTATAAAAATCCTATATCGCCAAGGACATAAGGGAAATGTTGTTGGGAGAATTCTCATGCACAAGAAACATCGAGAAAGCAAAACCTATTTAGGTTCGTTCTTCCTCCTATGTTAATACCATATAAATACCATAAAGTTACCATAATAATACCATACTTTATGGTATTATTATGGTATTATAATGGTAATATAATGGTATTATTATGGTATTATCATCGAGTTTACTTGGGAGGAACAGGGGAGGAGCATAGGAGAATTATAGGGGGAAGAACGAACCTAAAACATGAAAAATTCCCTTCTTTTAGCAATAAAAGGTAAAATATCCAAAGTCTGAAAAAATGAAATTTTAGATCATAAAAAATTCCATTTAGTCAGTTGAAAATGTTATTTACGAAAAACCACTCTTAATAATCCTAAAAAAACGCGTGTAAGCCTTTGTTATGTCAAAAAAAAGTTGTATTTTTGTACCCGCAAAATTAATGGAAAACGCGTCAGAAGCTCTAAAAAGTGCCAAAAACGCGATTTTGACCTAAAAAAACAACCCAAAAATAAATGACAGACGAAACACAGACTCAAGATCTGGATAGAATTATCAAGATCAACATCGAGGAAGAGATGAAGTCATCGTATATCGACTATTCTATGTCGGTTATCGTGGCACGTGCCCTTCCTGATGTTCGTGACGGATTCAAGCCGGTTCACCGTCGTATCCTCTATGGTATGCTCGGTATCGGCAATACAAGTACGAGCCCTTACAAGAAATGTGCCCGCGTGGTAGGTGAGGTGCTCGGTAAATATCACCCACATGGTGACTCTTCTGTATATGGTGCCCTCGTGCGTTTGGCACAGGACTGGAACATGCGCTATACGCTTGTTGACGGTCAGGGTAACTTCGGTTCTGTAGATGGTGACTCTGCTGCTGCCATGCGTTATACTGAGTGTCGCTTGAGCAAGATGGGTGAGCACATCATGGATGACCTCGAGAAGGATACCGTTGATATGGCTAACAACTTCGACGATACCCTCACAGAGCCTACCGTGATGCCTACGAAGATTCCTAATCTGTTGGTAAACGGTGGTAATGGTATTGCCGTTGGTATGGCTACTAATATCCCTACCCATAACCTTGGTGAGGTGATTGACGGTTGCTGTGCTTATATTGACAATCCTGACATAGACACCGACGGATTGATGGAGTATATTAAGGCTCCAGACTTCCCTACAGGTGCTTATATCTATGGAATACAGGGTGTTAAGGATGCTTACGAGACAGGTCGCGGACGTATCGTGATTCGTGCGAAGGCTGAGATCGAGTCTGATGATTCTCACGACAGAATCGTCGTTACAGAGATTCCTTACGGCGTAAACAAACAGCAGCTTATTGAGTATATCGCTGACCTCGTGAAGGAAGGTAAGATTGACGGTATCTCTAACGTGAACGATGAGACTGGTCGTCAGGGTATGCGTATCGTCGTTGACGTGAAGCGTGATGCGAATGCTAACGTGGTGATGAACAAGCTGTTCAAGATGACAAACCTCCAGAGCTCATTCTCTGTGAACTGTATCGCTCTCGTAAAGGGACGCCCACGTCTGCTCACGCTCAAGCAATGTGTGAAGTATTTCGTGCAGCATCGTCATGACGTGACAATTCGTCGTACAAAGTTCGATAAGAAGAAGGCAGAGGCTCGCGCTCATATCCTTGAGGGCTTGATTATCGCCGTTGACAATATTGACGAGGTTGTAAAGATAATCCGCGCTTCTAAGAACCCTTCTGATGCTCAGCGTGCTTTGGAAGAGCGTTTCAATATTGACGAGCTCCAGTCAAAGGCTATCGTTGATATGCGCCTCTCACAGCTCACAGGTCTGCGTGTTGAGGAACTTCATGCAGAGTATGAGGAGTTGGAGAAACTCATCGCTTACTTGCAGCAGATCCTCGATGATCCAGAGCTTTGTAAGAAGGTTATGAAGGACGAACTTTTGGAGGTTAAGGAGAAGTATGGCGACCCACGCCGTACAGAGATTAAATATACTTCTGAGGAGTTCAACCCAGAGGACTTCTACGCTAACGATGCAATGGCTATCACAATCAGCCACCTCGGATATATCAAGCGTACATTGCTTGACGAGTATAAGCAGCAGTCAAAGGGCGGTGTTGGTTCTCGCGGTTCACGTACCCGTGAGTCAGACTTCACAGAGTTCCTCTATGCAGCCGACGCTCACGATATGCTTTTGTTCTTCACTCGTCAGGGACGTGTTCATTGGCTGAAGTGCTATGAGATTCCAGAGGGTGCCAAGGATTCTAAGGGACGCGCCATTCAGAACCTCCTCCAGCTTGAGCCTGGCGATTCTGTTAATGCCGTTCTCGCTATCAAGAGCCAGAAGTTCGTTGACGAACAGTTCCTCCAGACACATAACGTGGTATTCGCAACGAAGAGTGGTGTCGTCAAGAAGACACGCCTTGCCGACTACTCACACCCGCGTTCAAAGGGCGTTATCGCTATCAATATCAACGAGGGCGACGAGGTTGTAAACGTAATGCTCACAAACGGAACAGACGAGATTATCCTCGCAAGCCGTAACGGTCGTGCAGTTCGTTTCAACGAGTCAACAATCCGCACTATGGGACGTGTTTCTACCGGTGTTCGTGGTATGAACCTCGATCTTGAGAATGATCCTGAAAACTACGTTGTAGGCATGATTGTGGTCAACGATCCTGATAATGATACCGTAATGGTAGTTAGCGATAAGGGCTATGGCAAGCGTACTAAGGTGGAGGATTATCGTGTTACCAACCGTGGTACTAAGGGTGTTAAGACCCTCAATATCACCGACAAGACGGGTAATCTCCTTGCTATAGAGAATGTACAGGACGATGAGGATCTCATGATTATCAATAAGTCTGGTATTACTATCCGTTTCGCAGTTGCCGGTTGTCGAGTAATGAGCCGTGGCACTCAGGGTGTCAAACTCATTGACCTCAAGAAGAAGAACGACTACATCGCAAGTGTCTGCAAGGTTATGCACGTTGATGAGGAGCCTGAAGAGTTCGATGAGGATGTAGAAGCTCAGGATACTGAGGAAACGGCAGAATAGTAAACTCACGAAAAAGAGAACTTACAAGTAAATAATTATCTAACAATAACAACTAAAACGACTTCAAGAATTATGAAGAAGATTATTTTCACAGCACTTGTAGCTGCATTTGCTACAACTTCATTTGCTCAGGATATCGTAAAGCAGATGAAGGGACAGTCATATTCAGATGCTGTCTCTACACTTAACGCTGCATTGTCTGGTCTTTCTGCTGAGCAGAAGGCAAAGGGTTATAACCAGCTTGTAGAAATTGGTTATCCAGAGGCAGATAAGGCATATCAGGCTATCACTCTTGCTAGTGTGCAGAAGAATAAGGTTGAGGCTTCTGCTTATACTTCAATCGTTAATGTTCTTAACGATGCTGTAAAGTGTGATGAGTTCGACAACCAGCCAAACGATAAGGGTAAGGTAGCTCCAAAGTTCCGCAAGAAGAATGCAGACCGTCTTGCTACTTTCCGTGCTGTACTTATCAATGCAGCTAATGAGGAAACTCAGGACTATGACCGTAAGCTCGCTCTTGCAAATGCATACATCAATTCATCTGAAAGCCCACTCTTTGAAGAGGTTCTCAAGAAGGCAGGTGGTGATCAGTATCTTGGTTATGCACAGTTCTTTGCTGCTACTGCTTATTACAACAAGGAGAATTGGGGCAAGGCTGCTGAGTATGCAGAGAAGGCTCTCAAGTGTGAGGACGTAAAGGAGAATGCAGAGCAGTTCCTCGTTTCTGCTCTCACAAAGAGCCTCAAGACAAAGTCTGATACTCTGACTTACATTGCTAAGCTCAAGGACATCAATGCTGATAAGTACATGGCTCAGATGGCTTCTCTCTACAACCAGATTGGTGAGAAGAGCCTCTCAGAGAAGATTCTGAATGATGCTATTGCAAAGGATCCGAATAACAAGATGGCTTACGCTATCAAGGGTGAGAATGCAATGAATGAAAAGAACTGGGATGAGGCTATCAAGAACTTCAAGAAGACTGTTGAGATTGACCCAGATTTCACAGCCGTATGGTTCAACCTCGGCGTTTGTGCAAGTTCAAAGGGCTTCGACCTCAACGAGCAGCTCAGCGAGAACGGTCGTATCACAGCTGAGAATGATGCAAAGGTAAAGGACGCACTCAAGGAGGCTGTTGTTTACTACGAGAAGGTTCGTGCACTTGATCCTAACCGTGAGAAGGTTTCAAACTGGCCTTACCAGCTCCGTATGCTCTACAATGCTCTTGGTGAGACCGATAAGGCTAACGAGATTTCAAAGATGCTCGGTGAGTAATCTTGGTGGAAAGAGTAAAAAGTATAAAGTATAAAGAGTAAAGATAATCGGCATCCGTCATTGTGACGGGTGCCGATTTGATGTTTGTTCTCTCTATTTTAGAATGAAATAGACTAAAAAGGACAAGAATTACAAGAAACATTCATCTTGTTTTAGTATTTCGGGCACTAATTTTGTTGTTCTGCAAAAAAATGTGTAACTTTGCATCCGAAATTTGGAAATGTGCGCCAGCCTTCGGACTGACAATCACTATTTCCTTTATGCGAGGAATCATTCGAATGAAAAGGTTTTTGTCTATATTGCTGTTGATTTTGTCTGTGCAATGTACCATCGGTATCTTTGCACAGGGTAATGGTGACGTGTCTGGTGACGCAAAGGCGGCTGATAAGCTTCGTAAGGCAGAAGTGAAGAAACAACTTAATGATGCGAAGGTAAATCTCAAGCAAAACAAGAATTTGGACAAGACGGAGGCTGTCATGCGTAATTTGCTCGCCGATAGCTTTAATATCCGTGACAAGCGACTCCATGCCACGCTTATAGAGGCTTTGCGTAAGCAGTATAATCAGGGAAATGAAAAGTTGTATCTTCATCAGCCATATGATACGACGCAGTTGTTTCTTATTGCCCGCAAGATATTTGAGGCTGCGGAACGATTGGACAGCATAGAGGCTCTGCCAAATGAAAAGGGTAAGGTGGAGTATTCATATCGCGAGGATAACGTGCAACTTATGGCACAGTTATATGGTAATCTCTATACTGGAGGTGTATTCCTGCTCAATCATCGTAAGTATAATGAGGCTGTGCAATGCGTGAACACCTATCTCGTGGCTCCTGAGTGGACTATGATGAAAGGCGCATTGAAGGTTGATTCCCTGCATCGTTGGCATGCCAGTTATGTTATGCTTGCTGCGGGATACAGAAACGAAGATTTCCAATCGGCATTGAAATATGAAGAAGATGCTTTGAAGTATCGTCCTCGTCTGGAGACTTCCTTGCAGTATCTTGCGGAAATCTATCATGCAAAAAATGATTCTGTGCATTATGAGCAGTATCTCTCATTAGGCGTGGATTCTTTCCCACGCGATAGGTATTTCTATTCTCGTCTTGTGGATTTGTATTGTAACCGTAACGACTATGAATCGGCGCTTGGTGTTACGACAAAGGTACTTGCTGCTGATACTACCGACTATTCCACAAAGGTGATAAGGCAGACTCTGCTCTTGAATCTTGCTCGATATGATGAGTGTGTGGCACTTGGCGATAAGTTGATTGCCGAGAAAGACTCTGTTTCAGAAGTTTACTATAACAATGCCTTGGCTTACTATAATCAGACAATGGGACTAGAAAAGGGACCGGCGAACAAACGTAAGGAGCGTGAGAAGAAACTCCATGACCTTTATAAAAAATGTCGCCCTTACATGGAGAAATTCCGTGAACTGGAACCAAATGAAAGAGCTAAATGGCGTCCAGTGCTGTATAATGTGTATCTGAACCTGAATATGGGTAAGGAGTTCAGTGAGATAAATGGGCAGTAGTTTTTTAGGGTAAAGAGGAACTGCGAAGCTGTTGAGCTTGCGAAAAAAGTAGATAGGGTAAAGAAAATATGAACGATATATTGCGAAAAATAGGGATAAAGAGTCTTAACCCTATGCAGGTGGCTGTGGGGAAGGAAATTTCCTCGTCACAGAAGGACGTGGTAATTCTTTCGCCAACGGGTACGGGAAAGACATTGGCATATATGCTTCCGTTGCAAGAGCAGTTGGATCGGGATGACATTAACGTGCAAATGCTTGTGATAGTGCCTGGCAGGGAACTTGCCTTGCAGTCACATGAGGTATTGCAAAGCCTCAAGTGCGGATTGCGAAGCATGGCTTGCTATGGCGGACGTGCCACTATGGATGAGCATCGCAGGATGCGTGAGGTGAATCCGCAGGTGGTTTTCGCTACTCCTGGTCGTCTTCTTGATCATCTGGAGAAAGGCAATATATTATGCGACAATGTTCAGGTTATCGTCATTGACGAGTTTGACAAATGCCTTGAGATGGGCTTTGCTCGTGAGATGAGCGCAATACTCGGTTTTGTGAGTGATGATTGCCGTCGTGTGCTTCTATCAGCCACAGATATGGATGACATTCCGCGTTTCGTGAATATGGGGCGCACTACAAAGCTCAATTTCATTCCAGAGAATGAGCAGACAAACGACCGTGTAGAGTCTTTTGTCGTGCATAGTCCTGAGAAGGATAAGCTTGGCACGCTTGCTTTGCTCCTTTCTGACATCGGCAATACACCAACACCTAACACCCAACACCCATCAGCCATAGTATTCCTGAATTACCGCGATTCTATCGAACGTACTTCCGAGTATCTGAAAGCGAATGGTTTTTGCCATGTTGTTTTCCATGGCGGACTTGACCAGAAACAGCGTGAACAGGCTTTGCATCAATTCTCCAATGGCTCTGTGCAGATAATGGTGTGTACCGACCTTGCAGCTCGTGGTCTTGACATCCCAAAGATCGGAAATATCATTCACTATCACTTGCCACTAAGCCAGCAGGAATATATCCACCGTGTAGGCAGAACCGCCCGTTGGGATGCATCGGGCAGAACATTCTTCCTCCTTGGTCCTGAAGAGAAAATGCCTGAGTTCGTGGAACTTGAGCCAGAGGAGTATCAGGTGCAGTCGGAGGTTGCCAAGCCCGCACTTCCGCAGATGGTTACTCTCTACATAGGCAAGGGTAAGAAGGATAAGATCAGCAAGGGCGATATCGTTGGTTTCCTTTGCAAGATAGGTGGCCTGAAAAGTGCGGAGATTGGAAGAATCGATGTTTATGACCGCTATTGCTATGCCGCTATAAACAGGAAGAGTCTCCGTGCCGTATTGAAGAATACCGCTGGTGCGAAGATAAAAGGAATGAAGACTGTGGTGGAGGAGATCAGATAAGTTATGAGATTATCCTCGTTCATATTATTGCTCTTCGCTGCTACGTTAATTGTAGGTTGCATAGATAAGCCCAAGTTGGAGGTTACTCCTTGGGGAGAGACAATCGGTGAAGATGGTGCGCCTATAGAGCAGGCTGATACTGCTAATTCGGTGGTATCGCTGAGTGATATTGTGGATGCTGGAGAGATGATAATGCTTACGGTATCAGGTCCTGAAACCTACTATGACTATCACGGGCATGGCATGGGACTTCAGTATCTTCTCTGCGAGAAGTTTGCGCAGAAACTCGGGGTGTCGCTTCGTGTGGAGGTGTGCAAGGACTCTGCCGAGGTGATGAAACGCCTTGCTGACGGAGAGGGAGATATTGCCGTGTTCTCTGACTATAAGTCATGGAAAGTGGCTGACAGCAAGGGAGAGATTGCCAATGAACTGAAAGCTTGGTATAAACCGGAACTCGTTACGCAGGTAAAGCGTGAGATGCATTCTATGTTCACCGTGGGTATGGTGAAGAGGCATGTCTATCCATTCATGCTAAGCAGCAAGGATGCTATTATTTCCCGATATGATGCTCTGTTCAGAAAATATGCGCCGGTGGCAGGATGCGACTGGACGCTCATAGCAGCCCAATGCTATCAGGAGTCTTGTTTCGATCCAAGGGCACATTCGTGGGCAGGTGCTTGCGGATTGATGCAGATAATGCCGGGAACTGCGGATAAGATAGGTTTGTCGAGGGCACAGATATATGAGCCAGAGGCAAATATAGCGGCTGGATGCAGATATATGGCGCAGTTACAGGGAAAGTTTAGCGATGTTCCTGTGCGTAGCGAGCGGATAAAGTTTGCTCTTGCATGTTATAATGGAGGCTACCACCATATTCGTGATGCTATGGCTTTGGCAAAGAAATATGGCAGGAATCATCAGCGTTGGAGTGATGTTCGGCAGTTTGTGCTTGGATTGCAATCACCACGCTATTATAATGACCCTGTGGTGAAGAACGGCTATATGCGAGGCTCAGAGACAGCCGAGTATGTGGACAGGATCATCGACCGCTGGAATCAGTATCGTGGTGCTACCAAGAAGAAATACGGTAGCGGTATCAACGCAACGCCACAGAGGTCGAAGCATAAGAACAAGTGGGCAAACTGAATTTAGTTCATTCAAGGAAAACGTATTAGTAACAAGTAACAGGTAACAATAAGAAAAATAGTGTAAACTGCTGCCTATATTTATTATTTCTATATATAATAAGGTATATAAACTCCTTAGAAGAAATCAGTAAAATTTTTGGCCATGCACTAAAATCCTTATTGTTACCTGTTACCCGTTACCGGTCGTGATTTTACTTGATTGTAGAAAGAGACTCTGATATTGTCTGTGGCTGTATAAGATAAAGAAAATGAGGTTGTTACGCATAAAATGCAGGGCGAGATATAGGCAACAGACAGTCTCAATAGCATAACAATAAGCATTAATTCCTGCCAGATTAACCTTATTCAGTATGCATGAAAAACGATGTAAAACGTGAAAAACATTCCAAAACCATCCACCAAACTAAATACAGGCTTCAATGAGATTCTGTGATAACTTTCAACTCCCTCCGATGCAGGTCCGTTCTAGGTCCGTTGTAAGTCCGTTGTAGGTCCGTTCGTCCTATAGTCCTAGGAGCGGACTCAGAGCGAAGGCGAAGGCATAGCGAAGGTACAACAACACGGAAATTACGGCCAGTAACAAGTAACAGGTAACAATAAGGATTTGTGTGTAGGTGTACCTAATTTCATGCATCATACCTCCGTCTGGATATGCTCTGTTTGGTGGGAATGATGCTGATGAGGCAAAAGAAAAGCAAAGATGAATTTTTACTGGACAGCTATAATATAAAGAATGTAGCCAACCAAAAGAAATGGCTGGCTACAATATCTTATGCATAATTGCTTGAGTCTTGTCCGTCAATGATTTCTTCAAATGCCTTTATACGTTTCTTTTCATGCAAATATGCCAGATGTATGAAGCATCCGCATATTGGAATGACAATCATTGCTGTCACCTTTACCGCAGTATATTGTAATTTGATATCGCCCAGATATATCATCATTCCTATAAATAATATTGCAATAGGTATGGCTATGCAATAACCAATAGAGTTGTATCTTTTGTAACTGTTGATTCTTTTCCTTAAAACTGTTACGTCTGTGGAAAAGTCAAGTTTGTAGATAACAAGTATTTCCCAAAACATCAGGAAAAAGGCAAGGGCTCCTAAACTCTCCATAACGCAAAAGGTAACCTCATGAAAAGGTCCGCTCGCTAAGATGTGTCGGTATTGATTTAATAAAAGAAAAATCATTAATACCGCATCTCCTATCATTCCTATCACTCTTTCCTTAATCATCTTGCCTGTAAGTGATTTGTATCGGTTTGACATGATAGATTCAAGTATTTTCTTGTTTGTCTCGCTATCTACATTATTCTTTTCTGCCAACTGATTCCAGTATAGCTTCATTTCTTCAAAATCTTCCATAACTGTTTAGCTTTTAGATTGATTAAACATCTGTTTCAGTTTGTCCTTTGCACGATTCAATCTGCTGCCTACGTTCGTTTCTGATATACCCAAGGTCTCGGCTATTTCGCTGTAGCTCTTTTCATCGAGCCAAAGCATGATGATAGACCTGTCAATCATAGAGAGCCTTGAAATCATGCTGTATAACTCACTCTTGTGGTTGTCAGCAGCTATTTCCTCTGGAACATTTATTGCTTTGATAAGTTCCAGATGATGCCCTCTTTTGTATTTCAGGCGGATATAGGTGATGCAGGTATTGATCGTGACTCGGTAAACCCAAGTACTCGACTTGCAGTTGCCCTTGAACGACTGGTAGCTTTTCCAAAGGTTATATATCGTTTCTTGATACAGATCCTCGAAAGTCATCAGCTCGTTTGTGTACATAAGACAATACCTTGATATTATCTTTTGATTCTCATCTATTATTGAAAGAAAATCATTCTGTTCATTTAAATCCATTTTTTTTAGAGTTTGACAAAATTTGTTTTCGCTATAGCTTTTGTTTGGTTAGTCGAAGATATAACGAAAAAATCACAGAATAATTGTTAAAAATGTTTTCATGTATTCTAAGTAGCTGGGATTTCGGCAGATAAATAGAGTTGCTATTATAGCATTCACGTTGGTTATAATTGTGTCTGCTCTTTCCTCCAATTCACCATATACACCTTCTCTCGTCCTCTCGTTATGGCGGTATAGAGCCAATGGATATAGTCGGGTGTGAGCATATCGTCGGTCATGTAGCCTTGGTCAATATATACGTGCGACCATTGTCCGCCCTGCGCCTTGTGGCAGGTTACGGCGTATGCGTATTTTATCTGGATGGCGTTGAAATAGGCATCTTCCCTTATGGCTTTCATGCGGTCTGCCTTTCGGGGAATGTCGGCATAGTCCTCTTCTATAGCCTTGAAAAGGGCGTTGTTCTGCTCTTGGGTCAGGGCAGGGGCATCCGACTGAAGGGTGTCGGTTAATACTATGGTGTCAAGCTCGAAATCGTCATAGTCGGGGAAACGCAGGATGGCATCGGCAAAATGAAAGCCGTAAAGTTCGCGGAAGTTACGCACACGAACAACAATCGCCTTGTCGCCGTTGGCTATGAATGAGGGTTGTTGGGTGTTTAGAGTTGAGGGTTGTTGGGTGTTTAGAGTTGAGGGTTTAGGGTTTAGAGTTGAGAGTTTAGGGTTTTGAGTTGAGGGGGTAGAGTTTTGTGTTGGTAGAGTGTGGTTTTTTACAATCATGACCTGATCGCCACGCTCAAGAAGTTCCTCGCGGTCAAGCACCTGTGCACGTATTCCGTTGTTGTATATGGTGGCATTCTTGTTGCTGCGTGTTATGACGATGGTATCGTCTATGCCAACTCGGGAATAACTGCTTGAAAGGGTGTCGATAATCTCATTCCCGGGCAATGACATTATATCAGAAAAGCCACGAAACTTTAACTTTGGAAGCTCGGTAGCCTCTTCATGTTGAATTAGACTTCTAATGGCTGTGGCATTATAAAGAATGCCCGATTCCTGTTCCTGACGAAGCACTTCTGAGAGGTCGCACTCATAGAGCGTTGCCCCATAGCCATAGAGGATTTCGGGAATAAGGGCAGGCGATTCGTCCTCGCCAACAGGTGGGAGCTGGGCGGTATCGCCAATGAGGAGCATCCGGCAATTACGACCGGAATAAACGAACTGTACGAGGTCGTCAAGAAGGTTTCCGCTTCCAAAGCCTGTCTCGCTCATGGAGAAGGTGGAAATCATGGAAGCCTCGTCGATTACGAAGAGAGTGTCGGTGTGAAGATTGTCGTTAAGGTTGAAATCGCCAAGCATTGTCTTCTGGCGGTATATCTTTCGGTGGATGGTAGAGGCTGGTAGTGAACTGCTGATAGACAGTACTTTAGCCGCACGACCTGTAGGAGCCATGAGAACGGCCTTCTGGTGAAGAGACACGAGCGTTTGTACCATAGCCGCTACGAGTGAGGTTTTACCCGTACCGGCACTACCACGCATCAGCATCATCGGCATTTCATCGCGCGAGGCAAGGAATTGGCCGAAACACTTAAGGGCATTCATCTGGTCGGTGGTCGGTTCGAAACCGAATCTGTCGAGGATGAGGGATATAAATTCGTGTATCTTCACTTTTTTCTGAGATTTATTCTTTAATTATCTCTTTTTTTCTTAACTTTGCACTCGTCAATCGAAACGGGCACCGCTCTGCGAGCGACTTCCCCTATTGACTTCGTGCGAAGAAGCACTCGTAATAGTGGGTGATGGGTGTTGGGTGTTAGGTGTTGGCGGTTAGCAAGACAAACCACTATCACCTAACACCTAATATACTGCAAAGTTAAGAAATAATTTTTTGCTATGCAAAAATATGAGTGAGAATTTTGAAAATAAGGTATCATCTCAGCGTGTGGTAAGGCGTGGTATTGTTCCGCGTCTGACTATTCGTGTTGGATATGGAACGATGTCGTTCTTCTTGCCGAGGACAGACGGCACTGTGGAGTATCTGCCTTACACTGTGAAGAGCGGTGTGGCGATGGCAGCAAATCTGCGTACTGCTTTCCGTGAGTTGGAATTGCTCAGGGAACGTGATGACCGTGCTATGCTCTCTGTGTTGAGTCCTGTGGTGCTTGTACCTATCGACGAGTACATGGATCAGGAGAATTTTGACGTGGATACGCTCTATAACCATACCTTCACGGGCAGGGAGCACGAGGAAAAGATTGCTAATGTGCTGCCTGATTTGAATGCGGTTGCTGTTTTCGGTGTCAACAAAGACCTGAAACTCGTGGTTGAGGATCACTTTGCGGATGTGAGGATACAGAATATCATGCAACCTGTATGGACGCATCTGTACCGTCGCAGCACGTTGGTCGGTCAGCGTCGCAAGTTGTATGCCTATCTTCATGATTCCAGAATTGATGTTTTCTCGTTTCAGCAGCGAAGGTTCAGGTTTGCCAATTCCTTTGATGCTACTCACTCTCATGACGCTCTTTACTATCTTCTGTTCACATGGAAGCAGCTTGGCCTTAGCAATGAGGATGACGAGTTGCATCTCGTTGGCAAGAGCGAGCACATGGAGTGGCTTACAACGAAACTGAAGTCTTATCTCCGTAGGGTTTATACCCTCAACCCCGTTGCCGATCTTAATCGTGCTCCAGCCTCAATGATAGAGGGGATGGAGTATGATTTGATGATATGACCCCCACGGCCCCTCCAGCCCCTCACCCGTCACTATGTGACACCCTCTCCCCAAGGGGCGAGGGAAAAGTTAGTAATGAACCCTCAAGTGATTCCTCACAAGCGAATAAAGGTAACTTCCTCCTCGCCCCTTGGGGAGAGGATGCCCATAGGGCAGGTGAGGGGCTGTAGGGGTCGTAGTTAGACTGTTGTTTTTTATGAGAATTATCACAGGACAATATAAAGGCAGGCACTTTGATGTGCCGAGGACTTTCAAGGCAAGGCCGACAACGGACTTTGCCAAGGAGAATATCTTTAATGTACTGAACGGCTATCTGGATTTCGAGGGGATATCAGCCTTGGATCTGTTTGCCGGTACGGGTAGCATATCTCTTGAAATGCTGTCAAGGGGCTGTGCGGATGTGACGAGTGTGGAACTTGACCGTGAACATTCGGCTTTCATCCGTCAATGCCTTCAGAAACTTGGTGATGACCGTTGCTCGCTTATCAAGGGCGATGTGTTCCGATTCCTGAAGTCGTGCAGAAGAAAATATGACCTTATCTTTGCCGACCCTCCATACGCTTTGCCTGACCTTCCAAAGATTCCAGACCTCGTGCTTGGCACAGAGACTGGCAACTGTCTGCTTTCAGAAGATGGAATTTTCGTCTTTGAGCATGGAAAGCAGAATGACTTCTCGCAACATCCTTGCTTCGTGGAGCACAGAAGCTATGGGAGCGTGAATTTCAGTATATTCAGACCCACCCATTAACCAATAGCCCTACAGCCCCTCACCTGCCCTGTGGGCATCCTCTCCCCAAGGGGCGAGGAAAAAGTTAGTATTTATCTCTCAAGGGATTCATTATAAGCGAACAAAGGTGATATCCTCCTCGCCCCTTGGGGAGAGGATGCCCGTAGGGCAGGTGAGGGGCCATTGTCTTTTATATGATCGACCGTCTTACCATAGAAAGAATAAAGGAAGCGGCAGATATTGTGGATGTCGTTTCTGAGTTTGTTAGTTTGAAACGTTCAGGTTCAAACTACAAGGGATTGTGTCCTTTCCATAATGATAGGACACCGTCTTTCTATGTGTCTCCTACTCGTGGCACCTGCCATTGCTTTACCTGTGGTGAGGGTGGCGATTCTGTAGGCTTCCTGATGAAGCACGAGCAGCTTACATATCCCGAGGCTCTCCGTTGGCTTGCCAATCGCTATGGCATTGAGATTGAGGAGAAACAGCTTACGGATGAGCAACGTAAGCAGCAGACGGAACGCGAGGGAATGTTCATTGCCAATAACTGGGCTGCGGACTATTACACCGACATCCTGCATAATGATGTTGATGGACGTGCCGTGGGAATGCAGTATTTCCGTCAGCGTGGTTTCAGGGATGATATAATAAATAAGTTCAGACTTGGATTCTCTCCTGCCGACAGATATGCCATGCCTCGTAAGGCGAAGGAGAAGGGCTACAACCTTAATTTCCTTGAGCAGACAGGCTTGTGCTATAAGGATAACAAGGGAGAACTGGTTGACAGGTTCTCAGGACGTGCCATCTTCCCTTGGATAAGCGTAAGCGGTAATGTAGTGGCATTCGGAGGTCGTGTGCTCGACCAGCGAACCAAAGGCGTAAATCAGAAGTATGTCAATTCGCCAGACTCCCCAATCTATCACAAGGATCATGAGCTTTACGGCATTTATCAAGCAAAGAAGGCGATAGGCAAGGAAGATTTCGTGTTCATGGTGGAAGGCTATACCGACGTTATCTCAATGCACCAATGTGGTATAGAGAACGTGGTAGCCAACTCTGGTACAGCTCTCTCCGTGCATCAGATTCATCTTCTGCATAGGTTCACATCGAACATTGTCCTGCTTTATGACGGTGACGATGCTGGTATCCATGCCGCTCTTCGTGGTACGGATATGCTCCTTGCCGAGGGAATGAACGTGAAGGTACTCTTGTTGCCTGATGGTGATGATCCTGACAGCTTCGCAAGAAAACATACGGCTGATGATTTCAGAAAGTATGTGGAGGAACATCAGACAGACTTTATCGAGTTTAAGACAAAGGTGATGTTGCAGGGTGTCACAGATCCTATCAAGCGTTCAGAGGCTATTAACTCTATCGTGAAGAGTGTCAGTATGATAACTGACCCGATAGTACGTGCAACATATATAAAGGAATGCTCTTCGCGTCTCGGCTTGAATGAACAGTTACTGCTCACCACGATGAACAATTTCATCCGTGCCTATCGTGAAGAGAAACGTAAGGAAGAAGAACGGAATAATCGGGCGTTACAGAGAGGGGAACAATTGTCTGTTCAACAGCCACAGCAGCCAATTCCCAATACTCAATCTTCAACACCTCAAAACGATTCATACGATGAGATACCACCAGAGGCCTTTCTTCCTCCTGAGGCTTTCTCGAAACCTTCGGAAGGTGAAACACAGCCGTCTGTCGCCGTTCAGCCTACTTCTGGCACTCCCACTCAGGGGAGAGGCCTCGGTTCGGCTTTATCCGTCCAGGACCTCCTTATCCAGTTCATCATCAAGTATGGTGAACAGGTTATTCTTGATAATGTCGAAACCGATGATGGGAAGACCATCTCTTTGAATGTTGCCCAGGTGGCGCAGATAGATCTTGCAAATGATAGCCTCACGTTCGCCAATCCGTTGCATACCCAGATACTTGAGGAGGCGGTGGCACATTCTGGAGAAGAGGGATTCAAGACAGAACGTTATTTCAGACTTCATGCCGATTATGAGATAAGTCAGTTGGCTATCAAACTGACGGAGGAACCCGTTCAGTTGACAAAGACATATCAGATGACATTTGAGCCAGAGCGTTTGAAAGGGAAGTTAGAACATCTTCTGCTTGATGTCCGCTTTGAGTTCGTTGAGAACAGATTGTCTTATATCCGTCAGGAGATGGGATTATGTTCTGGTGATGCAGAGAAATACATGTCGCTTATCGCAGAGATGCAGCAACTCCAGAAACTCAGAATGAAGATTGCCAAAATGCTGGGAAGGGCGTAGCGTATAAATCCCCTATAACTTCCATTTCCAATAAGAGCTACATAAGAGCAGCATAAGAGTTACATAAGAGCAACGTACAGACTATACAGGCATTATAAATAACGAAGAAGCCGCACCCGATGACTATCGGATGCGGCTTTCTTTATGTCTTTTCTTTTTACCCTTAGTTTGCAGCCTCGAATTCCTGAAGGAAGCGAGTGTCGTTCTCAGAGAACATACGGAGGTCGGAAACGTGGTACTTGAGGTTGGTGATACGCTCAACACCGAGACCGAATGCGTAACCTGAATATACCTTAGAGTCGATACCGCAGAGCTCGAGCACGTTAGGGTCAACCATACCGCAACCGAGAATCTCTACCCAACCAGTATGCTTGCAGAATCCGCAGCCCTTACCGCCACAGATATGGCATGAGATATCCATCTCTGCAGAAGGCTCTGTGAATGGGAAGTAACTTGGACGGAGACGGATCTTTGTATCAGGACCGAACAACTCCTGAGCGAAGGTAAGCATTACCTGCTTAAGGTCTGTGAAAGATACGTTCTTGTCGATATAGAGTCCTTCAATCTGGTGGAAGAAACAATGTGCGCGAGCTGTGATAGCCTCGTTACGGAACACACGACCAGGGCAGATGACGCGGATAGGTGGCTGTCCCTGCTCCATAACACGAGCCTGTACGCTTGAGGTGTGAGAACGGAGAATGATGTTCTTTGTCACATCGTTGAGCGGACTCTGCTCCACGAAGAATGTGTCCTGCATATCGCGTGCTGGGTGATCAGCAGCGAAGTTCATCTTTGTGAACACGTGAAGGTCGTCCTCTACCTCTGGACCGTCAGCCAATGTGAAGCCCATGCGCTGGAAAATCTCCACAATCTCATTCTTCACGATAGAGAGAGGGTGACGTGTGCCAAGCTGGATAGGGTAGGGAGTACGTGTGAGGTCGAGGTCGTCGGCAACAGTCTCTGTTGTTGCAACCTGTTCCTTGAGTCCGTTGATCTTATCGAGAGCGAACTGCTTGAGTTCGTTAATCTTCATACCAAGCTCCTTCTTCTGATCAGCAGCCACGTTACGGAAATCTGCCATCAGGGCGTTGAGCTCACCTTTCTTGCTGAGGTATTTCAGACGAAGAGCCTCTATTTCTTCTGCGTTGGAGGCTGTCAGCGCTTCCACTTCCTTGCGAAGTGCGTCTATTTTCTCTACTAACATAGTGTCACAAGGTGGGTTCTGAAAATTCCCACGTAATGTTAAACTTAAATCTGGGTTCGACTTTTGTCATCTTTCGGCCTCTTTTCGGCTCAAATCGCAATCTCGCTCAGTCACGTAGTTCACTACGCTCCTTCTCTCGCTTGTAATTTGCTCTCGAAAATAGCCTCGAAATCTGTCAAAGCGAATTTTTAGAACCCACCTAAATCAAATTTGCGTGCAAAATTAATATTTTTCTTGGAAAATAAGGAATAAAATAAAAATAAATGTGTACATTTGCACTGAAAATTGTGTAAATTCAATGAGAAAATTTGTTTTTGTAGTCTTTTGCATGTCATTGATGATGCTCTTTGTCGGTACGGGATGTACTGACAAAAAGACAACATCCACTGAACCTGTAAGCGTGGATTCTATGCTTGTGGATTCTCTCGGCACTGATTCTATGGAGGCGCTGATTGAGGATGAACCAATGCCAAAGGCTGCTGATGAGCTCTTTGACGACTTTATCTTCAACTATGCGGCAAACCGCCGTCTTCAGACAGACCGTACTGACTATCCCGTCAGCGTTGACACCTACGGAAAGTTGTCGCGTGTAGAGAAGTCAAAATGGGGAATGGAGCATTTCTTCATGCGTCAGGGCTACTATACTCTTATTTTCAACAATGCCAAGCAGTTGGATGTGGTAAAGGATACAGCTATTGGCAACGTATATGTGGAGAGAATTTCATTTGCAAAGAAGCAGGTAAAGAGATGGCTGTTCAATCGTGTGCTCGGCTTGTGGAAGATGCAGGGCGTGAAGATTATGTCATTGGCAAAGCATGAGGATGCCGCTTTCCTGAAATTCTATAATCGCTTTGTAACTGACTCTACTTATCGTTCGTTCGCTATAGCCGAGTCTGTTGTCTTTTCCGGCCCTGATCCAGAGGATGATTTCTCTCGTATGACGGGTGAACTGATGGCAGAGCAGGTACCTATGTTCCTGCCTTGGATGCCTTCTGGAACGCTATACAACATACATTACGGCGATGAGCCTTACAAGCCGTCGAACACAAGAATCTTCGTGGTTCGTGGCATAGCCAACGGTATTGAGTCAGAATTTACGTTCCAGAAGATGTCAGGCGCTTGGATGCTGACGAAGTTGAATACGTAACCCCTTCCTGCCCTTTGGGCATCCTCCTCCGTGGAGGGGGAAGAAGCTGGCGCAGAACGGGATTCAGAGAAAAAGATTGTAAATAATAGCAGCTAATAAAAGAAAGAAAAAGATATGGCATACAATAACGATAAATTCAAGAAATCAGAAAATAAAAATGCCTCTTTGCGCAATCCGGCTCCCTCTCTACGGGAGAGAGCGGGGGGAGAGACCGCTCTCCTCAAAGACGGCTGGGCTGCCGACATCGCTGAGGCTGTTCGTGTGATGAAGCAGGGAGGCGTTATCCTCTACCCAACGGATACCGTGTGGGGAATAGGCTGTGATGCTACAAATGCTGAGGCCGTGAAGAGAGTGTATGAGATAAAGAAACGTGATGATTCTAAGGCGTTGATATGCCTTATCGACTCTGACAAACGTATCTCTCGCTATATCCGTAATGTGCCTGATGTGGCTTGGGACCTTCTCAATATCGCAACAAAGCCAACGACTGTTATCCTTGATAATGCCAGCGGACTTGCCAGTAACCTTGTGGCAGAGGATGGAAGCATCGCTATGCGTATCACAAAGGAGGCATTCTCAAAGGAACTCTGCTATCGTATGCAGAAGCCTATCGTCTCTACAAGTGCGAATATAAGTGGTGAGCCTGCTGCCCAGAACTATCGTGACATCGCCCCAGAGCTCCTTGAAGCTGTGGATTATGTCTGCAAGTCACGTAGAAACGAGCATGAGCCTCATGTGCCTTCAAGCATCATCAAACTGTCAGGCAATGGTGAGGTTACGGTGATAAGGAAATGAGGTTACGGTGATAAGGAAATAATGAACATTGATCAAATCATAGAATGGAGAGTGAAGAAGATATCGGACAAGCAGTTTACGCTTGTCCTTGCATTCTTTGTGGGTATGCTTGCTGCCGTTGCAGCCTTCATACTTCATTCTGCCATCCACTTCATACAGCATATGCTGACCTCGGAATTCAATATGAAGTCATTCAACTGGCTTTATCTCGTATTCCCTATTGTCGGTATATGGCTAACATCGCTCTTCGTGAAGTATGTGGTGAGGGATAATATCTCGCATGGTATCACCCGAATTCTCTATGCCATAAGCACCAAGCAGAGCCGACTGAAGAGCCATAACTGCTGGTCATCTGTCTTCGCCTCTGCCATCACCATCGGATTCGGTGGTTCCGTAGGTGCCGAGGCTCCTATCGTGCTCACGGGTTCGAGTATCGCGAGTAACCTCGGACAGCTATTCCGACTCAACAACAAGACGTTGATGCTGCTTGTGGGATGTGGTGCTGCGGCTGCTATTGCCGGAATCTTCAAGGCTCCTATTGCCGGACTCGTCTTCACCATCGAGGTACTTATGATTGATCTCACAATGGCGAGTATCTCTCCAATTCTCATCGCATCTGTAACAGCAACCTGTTTCACCTATATCTTCATAGGCAACGACCAGTTGTTCACATTCGTGCTTGATAGTCCTTGGGTAGTAGAGCGCGTGCCAAGCAATATCCTCTTGGGCGTATTCTGCGGACTCGTGGCTCTCTACTTCATCCGTTCCATGACTTTCTGCGAGAATATCTTCGGAAAGCTGAAGAACCACACCTATGCAAAGCTTGCTCTTGGAGGTATCATTCTTAGCACTCTCATCTTCCTTTTCCCTTCACTCTACGGTGAGGGCTATAAGGATATCAATATTCTTCTTGACGGTAGGACACAGGCAGATTGGGACAAGGTGATGAACGGTTCCCTGTTCTATGGTCATGAGCAATGGCTTATCGTCTATATCGGTATGATTGTGCTCACAAAGTCCTTTGCAACGGCTTCTACTAATGGTGGTGGCGGTTGTGGCGGTACCTTCGCACCATCACTCTTCATAGGCGCCTTCTCCGGATTCTTCTTTGCACGCATCTGGAATATGTATCACATGGGAGTCTATTTCCCTGAGAAGAATGCTGCTTTGCTTGGTATGGCAGGTGTGATGTCTGGCGTTATGCATGCCCCTCTCACGGGTATCTTCCTCATTGCCGAACTCACAGCCGGATATGATCTCTTCATGCCGCTTATGATTACTGCCGTAAGTTCATACCTTACAATCCTTATCTTCGAACCTCACAGTATCTATGGCATGCGACTGGCGCGTGAGGGCAAGCTTATCACGCACCATACCGATCGTGCCGTACTCACGCTTATGAGCCTTGACAGCGTTATCGAAAGGGATTATGTGGGTGTGGATAAGGACATGGAACTTGGGCAGTTAGTACATTCCCTGAGCAAGTCGGGTAGCAGTCTTCTGCCTGTCCTTGACCGTGCCGGCAATCTCCTTGGCGAGATTGACATGAACAAGCTTCGTCATATCGTTTTCCGTACAGAACTCTATCATCATTTCCGCGTCTCACAACTGATGAGCGACCCGCCAACGCAACTCCGTCTTGGTGATCCTATGGAGGATGTGGTAAAGGCATTCGACCAGTATCACGCGCATCAGCTTCCTGTCATGGACGATAACAACCACCTCATCGGCTACGTTTCCCGCAGTCATGTCTATGCACAATACAGAAAGATGGTGGCGGATTTGAGTAATGACTAAGACCTACCCCGTCCCTCCCCAAGGGATGGAGTATATAGATACTTATTATGAGTAATATAAATAAAGAATTATTAAAAGTGGTATTCATGGGCACCCCCGAATTTGCCGTGGGTACTCTCTCTGCCCTTGTCGAGGGCGGATATAACGTCGTGGCTGTTGTGACACAGCCGGATAAGCCGGTGGGGCGACATGGGTCTGTGCTTCAGCCGTCACAGGTGAAGCAATACGCACTTGAGCACGATATCCCTGTGCTTCAGCCTGTCAAGATGAAAGACCCGGAGTTCATCGAGCAGCTTCGTAGCTATAATGCCGACCTGCAGGTTGTAGTAGCCTTCCGTATGCTGCCTGAGATAGTATGGGATATGCCACGCTTCGGTACGTTCAATGTTCATGCTGCCCTCCTTCCACAGTATCGTGGTGCTGCCCCAATAAACTGGGCAATCATCAATGGCGAAAAGCAGACAGGCGTAACAACCTTCTTTCTCGATCATGATATTGATACAGGCAGAATCATCAGGCAGAAGCCGTTTGATGTGCCTGACGATGCCAACGTGGAGTATGTCTATGACGGACTCATGAAACTCGGGGCAGAACTTGCCATAGAGACCGTAGATGCTATCATAGCAGGTAACGGTCATGTTGATTCACTTCCACAGGAAGAAATGATTCCTGTAGGAGAGGAACTGCATCAAGCCCCTAAGATATTCAAGGAGACATGTGAGATTGACTGGAACAAGACCGTGAAGCAATGTCATGACTTCGTGCGCGGACTCTCTCCAATACCGGGCTCATGGACAAACATCACCCTTCCTGACGGTCGTGAAACTGTCATGAAGATTTACAAGGCACAGAAGTCTGACCGTAAGGCTGAGGCTCCTGGCACTCTTCACGCAGAGAAGAACCACCTCTATATCTCAGCTTCCGACTACCAGCTTGAAATCCTCGAAGTGCAGCTTGCCGGCAAGAAACGTATGGCAGCCCGAGATTTCGTAAATGGATTGATTCACTAAGAGGTTTTCTTAGTGAATAATTACTTTGCTCTAAAATATATACTTTCCAAGCTATAGGCATAAGTTTTTTGCCAATGTAATACAGGGTGTAATAGTCGGTGTAATACTTTTTGAAAAAAGTTTTCAACGCCGAGTATTACACCTTTGCCGTTTTAAGCATACTAAATGCTTGTATGTCAATTCATTTACCTTGGTATAATACTTTCAATGGTATTACACCAATCTAAAAAGGACCTTATTACATCCTTCGCCTCCGTCGTAAATCCGTTCCTAAGAATGGGGGGAGAATGGGAGTTACAGAGGATTTGAAGGTGTATAGGAGTTATATAGGAATTAAGGGAAACGGATTTATTTCTAAGTATCACATAACAAATTCAGCCCTCGCTACTGTTATGCAGCGAGGGCTGAGCTTTTCATAGTGAACAACGTATTACTACCAACTTTTTTTCATCCCTTTAATACTATTGGTGCCCAATATTCCGTAATAGAGATTGTTTTACTTGCATGAAGCATCCATAGGGGGAATGCAAAAGGAGATATGCTTATTTCATGAGTTTTTTGACTGCCAGAACAAGGAACATATAGTGACTGGAACCACCACCAAGCACATATTCGGTCTGCTGCCATAAGAACGGGAAGGTAAGAAGTTCCGGGAAGTCTGGACGGATGAGGGCTGTACCGGAAATGACACCTCCTGGTATATAACTCCAGTCTGCACGGTTGAGTCCATAGCCTACGGTAGCCGACTTCGCTCCTACACCTGATGCAAAACTTGCCTGATTACTGCCTGGATGGCATCCCAGAACGAAGTTGAGGGCATTGCAGACTGGTTCTTGGGAGAACATGTCTGGATAGGCATCTGCAAGGAAGTAGTTCTCGAAGCCAAAACGCTGTATGTCCCAACCTGCTCCCCAGATTGATGGCTCGTATGGCACCCCATAAGGGGTTTTCTTAACGGTTTGGGCAAGTTGTTCACTATATTTTTTCAACGACTCACGATATGTTTTGCACCAAGAGCGCACCTTTTTGTCTTTGCTGTCGGATACAAGTCGCTCCACACGGGCAAGATACCAAGCAGCACCTCTCGGCAGCACCTCTGCATGCCCTACGATATAGTCAAGATACTGTTTTTCGGAGGTTGTGAGATAGAGTTCTGCTGCGGCATGCACCTTCACGCTTGCCATTCTGCCCTCTGCCTCGGTTGCAGAGAAAATAGCACGGGCAATATCAAGACAACTTACGCTTAGCGTATCGTTGAAGCCACGCAATACTCGCGAGGTGGCGGCAAGCTGTGCTGCGGTGCTCAGTTCCCTATAAGGATTCTGCTCCGTGAATATCCATCGGTCATCGGCATTGCCGGGCACTCCATCGGTCATGGCTGCAGCATCGCCCAGCATGGCGTATTGGCGTAATGACGGACAGATAATGCCCCTGTAAAGACGGCCGAGAGCCTTATATCCCCCCACCACGCTCAATGCTCCATGCTCTATCTGCTGGAGGATGTCGTTCTTGCCGTCTGGCTGATGTATCTCGCAGGTCTTGGTTGCTTGGTCTATGGCAGTTGCATCTATCTCCGGACGGAAGGCCTCATATGCGAGTGACAGGATATAGCACTCTCCTGCCTGCGACTCTATACGCAAATCGAAATCACCAGCATCATGCCATCCACCAATATTGACACCATTCACTTTCTCGCCTGATGCGAATGGTAGTATGCCGTTCTTCTGGTCGTAGCCGTCGAAGTGATTGCCTACCTTCGCCATACGGGCATCATCGAGATGACAGCGATCGTGCCATACGCGATACTTCTCGTTAACTCTCATGTGGCACATCTGTACTGGCAGGAAATATTCTACGACTGGCTGCCATACACCACGGTCGAACACATCATTTGCCACACGGAAGGTGGCAGACTGGCTATCACCATAACGTACAAGATATAAGCCTTCTGAGGTGACACTCGAGAAATTCACTTTGAGGTATTTGTAGCGAAGGAACGTGCCCCATTCCACAGGGGCAATTTCTGTAACGAGTTGCTCGCCTTTCGGTGTTATCTTATACAGACATGCCTTTTCCGTAGCTGTGGCACGTTTGTCTATCTCAATTATTGCCTCTTTCTGCTGATTGCACAGATAGCCTACTTGCGAGGTTTGTATCACGGGCTTATACTGCCAGTCGCGGGTTACGTTCGGAGTGATGCGCCAGCGTATAGCCCCTTTCGTAGCACCGGCGGGAATCTCACTTCGAAGCACGAACCAACCATTGTTATGGTTCATGCGACCATCGTAGAGCTTGAGGTCGGTATCGGTAAGCGTCTCAATGGTGACACGGCTCATAGGATCATCGGGACATGAGGTGAATGAGCGTCCTACGGCATATGGCGCAGCTATCACATCGTCAGCGGAAATTGGCGAATAGGAATAGCCATAGCCTTCACCTTTGAGATTGGCGATGTCTGCAAGTGGATGACCTTCCAGATGATAGTTTCCGGGAGTGTTTATAACGGTAGGAGATGTGGCGAGCGGTCCGTTAGGCTGCTGTGGATAGATACCCGTCTGCGAATCCATTATCCAAGGCTTTCCGAAAAGCGCACCTGGGAAGAACTCAAGATTGAAACCCACCTTGCCTTGATACTTGGCTGGTATAGGGTTGTCGAGGTCCACGCTAACAATCACACCATCACCATCGGCCTCAAGCCGTACGGTATATTGAAGCTGAATATCGGGATACACAATAGGATTGAAGCCTGTGAGATGTCGGGAGGAGTCTGGATAGCAAAGAGTTGTCTCTATGTTACCGGCATTTACCTTGCGCGATAATTGTTTAGGTACAGCCTGCCACTGACCAGGCGTGGGTTCAAGTCGTAGATCGCCATTGGTTGCAATACGCTGCCCATTCATGATAAGGCAGATACCGCCTTGATGCCCTTCAGGATAGAAGTCGCTGAAAGCCATAATATCGATTCCTTCACAATTGAAGTATCCGGAATCATTGAGCTTGAATTGCTGTGCGGACGATGGGAACATTGCCATTGTCATCGCAATTGCTGTGAATAAACGTTTCATTTAGCTATTTTTTTGTTTTAGGTGAATAATATAATAATAGTGTCTATATCTGCGTTGAATCCTCGTGGATGCTGTCTGCCATAAGACGGTAGATTTGACGGGTGCGCTCATCGTTGATGAGGGCTATCTGGGCATCCATGATGGTTTTGTCGTAGCGCACCATAGGACCAGTTTGTGCCTTGCGTGGGGAGAGCTCCTTGACCTTGTTGGCAGTCTCTTGAATGAGAGGCAGATAAAGAGAGAAATCAATATCCTCTTCTTCTAATACCTTTTCCGCAAGACGATAGCAATGGTTCGTCATATTACATGCAAAAACGGCTGCAAGGTGCAGTTTTCTGCGCTTTTCTGATGACATCTCCAGAACATGGTCTGAAATCTTTGAGGCAAGAGTCTTTATTTCTTCCAACGTGTTATTGTCGCTTGCCTCTATGAAACATGGAATCTCTCGGAAATTCACGCTACGATCCTTGGAGAATGTCTGCATAGGGTAGAGAACTCCATAGTTCATAGTGCATAGTTCATAGTGCATAGTTTCGGGGAATACGGACATGGGTACGCTTCCTGCGGTGTGGAGGAGGATAGGGGTATGATCGCCCCCCCCAGCCCCCGAGGGGGAGTTTAGGTGTTGGCTAAGCTGTTCTATGAGGCTTGGCAGAGCATCGTCCTTAACGGAAAAGATATACACATCAGCATCTGTGCGGATTTCGTTGATGCTGGTGCATGAAGCGCAATGGAGCTTGTCGGCAAGTGCCTGTGCATTCTCCTTTGTGCGACTGAAAATCTGTATAATCTCTTCTCCTGCCGCCTTGAGCGCAAGTGAGAGATTGGTGGCAAGGTTGCCAGAACCGAGGAAGACGATTTGCATGATATGGCCTCTCCCCCCGCCCTCCCCCGTAGGGAAGGAGCCGGAAGGCAAAAACGATTAAATTATTCTTTGTTAATGCTCATAAGCCAGTCGCGCTCCAGCTCCCTCCCTACGGAGGGAAGTCCGATGTTGATAACATCGGAGTATGTGTAAAGCGGGGGGAGAGGCCGTTCTTTATTTCGTGGCTTTCATTATCCCCTTGAACTGAAGATATTTATCAATGATAATATCGTGCTTGCAATAGGATATCACATAGTGGGCATTACCTCCCGTGGCGATAATCTTGACATCTTCCCCGAGAGTAGGAATGATACGGTCAATCATACCGTCGATCATGGATGCTGTTCCGTAGATAATACCGCTTTGCATACATTCAAGGGTGTTGCGCCCGATGAAGTGGCGGGGCTTCTCAATGTTGATGGTCGGGAGTTGTGAGGCTTTGGTACTGAGAGCCTTGAGCGAGGTCTTGACACCTGGCATTATCATACCTCCGATGAAGTCGCCTTTTTCGTCGATTACTCCTATCGTGGTAGCTGTTCCCATATCAATAATGATAGCCGGTGCACCATAGTAGCAAAGTGCGCCAATAGCATCTGCAAGACGGTCCTTGCCAAGCTGTGAAGGTGATTCTATCTGAATGTTGATGACCTTCTGGGCATCGTCAAGACTGAAGAAATGAGGCGTGACGCCTGTAACGTCGATGATAGCCTGTGTTACCTTGTCGTTGATTTCAGGTACTACAGATGATATCACGATGTTGTCAATCTTCTCTAATGTCCCGTCCTTTTTCAGCAGACCGAAATTATAGAGAGCGGCACGAAGTTCGCGACGGAAGAAACTGATAGTCTCGCCCTTGATGGTCTTCAGGCGCCATATATCCTTTATATTGCCTTCTGCATCAGAGTAGGCAATGACGACGGTGGAGTTTCCTATATCGAGGATAATGCGGCCTCTCCCCCCGCCCTCCCCCGTAGGGAGGGAGCCGGAGGTGTATGGAGGATTGCTATTCTTGTTCATTTATTTTGAGGATTGCCTTTTGCCTTCCGGCTCCCTCCCTACGGGGGAGGGCGGGGGGAGAGGCCGTTTCTTCTTTATTATTTCATCCAATATCATTTCTGCTGTATCTTCCTTTGAGCAGAGCGGAAGCACCTTCACCTCTTCCTTTGAGATGAGAGTAACCTGATTTGTATCTACTGCGAAACCTGTCTTACCTTCCGATATGGAGTTGGCGCAGATAAGGTCTGCATTCTTCTTGGTGAGCTTTGCGCGAGAGTTCTCAATCAGATTCTCTGTCTCCATAGAGAAGCCTACGAGCATCTGTCCTTCTGGTTTGTTCTCACCAAGATATTTGAGGATGTCCTGTGTGCGTGTGAGTGGAATTGACAGGTCGCCATCCTTCTTCTTCATCTTCTGATCGGAGTAGGAGGATGGGGTATAGTCAGCCACAGCACTACACATTATGATGATATCATTTTCGGCACTTCGACTTGTCACCTCGCGATACATATCCGCAGCACTTACGACGCCAACAACCTCAATACCTGCGAATGCCTGTATGTTTACTGGTCCTGATACGAGCGTTACCTTTGCGCCTCTCAAAGCAGCCATCTTTGCTATGGCATAACCCATCTTACCAGATGAATGGTTTGTTATGTAGCGTACAGGATCGATAGACTCCTGCGTAGGACCAGCCGTGATGAGTACGCGCTTGCCTGCCATATCCTTCTCACGAGCAACGGCGAGCAGAATATGCTGTAGGAGAGTCTCTTCTGATGGCAGTTTGCCACTACCGGTATCGCCACATGCAAGACGGCCAGATGCTGGCTGTATGATGCTATAGCCATAGTGTTCCAACTTCTTGAGGTTATCCTGAAGGATAGGATTCTCCCACATATTCGTGTTCATGGCAGGAGCGATAAGCTTTGGAGCCTTTGTAGCGAAGATAGTGGTGGTAAGCATATCGTCGCAGATGCCAGATGCGATTTTCCCGATGATATTAGCCGATGCCGGAGCAACGAGGAAAAGGTCGGCACGCTTGGCAAGAGCCACATGCTCAACATTAAACTCGAAGTTCCTATCGAAAGTATCTACGAGACATTTGTTGCCTGTGATAGTCTCGAAGGTTATAGGCGTGATGAAGTTGCACGCATTCTTTGTCATGATGACATGCACGGTGGCATGCAACTTGACAAGCATGGATGCAAGATTGGCTATCTTATAGGCTGCTATGCTGCCTGTAACGCCGAGGACTATGGTCTTGTTGTTAAGCATGAAATCCGGCCTCTCCCCCCGCCCTCCCCCGTAGGGAGGGAGCCGGAAGGAAAAAGCGATAAAATTATTCTTTATTAGTGTTCATTTGCCTGTCGCGCTCCGGCTCCCTCTCTACGGGAGAGGGCGGGGGGAGAGGCCGTTCTTTTTACTGATCATTCAATCTCCCGTGCTTCTCATAATTTGCTTTGCGCACAATCTCGTTGTTGTCGTTTACGAAAAGTACGGTTGGCTTATGTGAAGCGGCTTCCTGTGGAGTCATGTTTGCGTAAGCCATGATGATGACCTTGTCACCAACGCTCACGCATTTGGCAGCAGCACCATTAAGGCAAATGATGCCAGAGCCCTCTTCTCCTGCGATGGTGTATGTCTCGAAACGGTTGCCGTTGTTGATATCAACAATCTGCACTTTCTCGTATTCGAAAATACCAGCTTCGCGGAGTAGCTTTGTATCTATGGTAACGCTGCCCACATAGTCGAGGTCAGCCTGTGTTACCTTGGCACGGTGAATCTTCGCTTTAAGTAATGTGATGTCCATAATAGCCTAACCAAGCCTTCCCAAACGGGTAGTACGATGTTGATAACATCGGAGTATGTGACCAGATGTTTTATACATTCTTTCGCTAAAAGAAGGCTTGGCCATAATTATTTATTATTAATGCTAAGACACAATGCTATGCGTCTTTTTTATAAACGTTTATCTACCTACCTAACATCCTTCCCCTTGGGAAGGCTTGGTTAGGCTTCTGTTATGAAGTTATCAATCAATCGTGTCTTGCCGATATAAACTGCAATAGCAACGAGTGTCTCGCCTGAGATGGTGTCAACGCGCTGGATGTTCTCGAAATCAACAACCTCAACATAGTCAACACGTGCAAGTGGCTCGGTCTCAAGATTTGTCTTGATGATGTCGATAATCTTCTTTGCGTTCTTCTCACCTGCCTCTATTGCCTCCTTGCCCTTCTTCAAGCTCTTTGAGAGGATGAGGGCTGCCTGACGCTCTTCTGCTGAGAGATATGTGTTGCGACTTGACTTCGCCAGACCGTCAGCCTCGCGAACGATTGGGCAAGGGATGATCTCGATAGGGAAGTTAAGGTCGCGAACAAAACGGCGGATAGTAGCCAACTGCTGTGCATCCTTCTGTCCGAAATATGCGCGGTCAGGACAAACGATGTTGAAGAGCTTGCCTACAACTGTGCAGACGCCACGGAAATGTATAGGACGAACAGCACCACAGAGCAGTTCGGTGGTCTCTGTTGTGTCGATGAAAGATGTGAAATGACCTGGGTACATCTCTGATGGCTCTGGATTGAAAATCAAATCGCCGCCAGCCTTCTCTACGAGTGCCTTGTCATGCTCCATATCACGTGGATATGCCTCAAAGTCCTCGTTAGGACCAAACTGAATTGGGTTTACGAATACTGACACAACGGTACGGTCATTCTGGCTGACTGACTTTACAATCAGGCTCTGATGACCTTCGTGAAGGTATCCCATAGTTGGAACAAGTCCTACTGTGAGTCCTTCTTTACGCCATTCTGATACGATCTCTCTTACCTCTTTAACTGTTTTTACTACTTTCATAATAAAGCCTAACCAAGCCTTCCCAAAAGGAAGGATGTTTTATACATTTGTACGCTTTCTTCGAGAAGGCTTGGTGTTATTATTTTGTGTTAATATTTTCTTAATAAATTTTCTTGAGCGAATCCCCATTATCTGAAAGACTATCCAAACATCCTTCCCCTTGGGAAGGCTTGGTTAGGCTGTTCATAACCTCCTCGCTTATCGCGAATGTATGCTCTTTTGCAGGGAATGCCCTTGACTCCACATCTGCCTTATACTGTTTGAATGCCTCAAGCATGGTGTCGTGGAGATTGGCATATTTCTTAGCGAACTTTGGCGTGAAGTCGTCGGCATAGCCAAGCATATCCTGATAAACGAGCACCTGACCGTCACAACCGTTGCCTGCACCAATACCTATGGTGAGGGCAGGAACGAGTTCGGTAATCTTTGATGCGAGGGCTGCCGGAACACATTCAAGTGTGATAGCAAAGGCACCTGCTTCGCAAACGGCCTGAGCATCTGAAATAAGTTTTCTTGCTGCCTCAAGCGATTTACCCTGAACCTTATAGCCTCCGAGCGTGTTAAACGACTGAGGGGTGAGTCCTATATGGGCAATTACAGGAATACCAGCCTGTACGATAGCCTTGATACGGTCGGCATATTCCACACCTCCCTCAAGTTTCACAGCCTGACAGTTGGTTTCCTTGATAATCCTGCCGGCATTCATAACGGCATCATACACAGAGCCTTGATACGACATGAAAGGCATATCGATAGCCACGAGAGCGTTCTTCGCGCCTCGGCAAACAGCCTTTCCATGATGAATCATATCGTCAACGGTAACAGCAAGGGTATTCTCATAACCCAGCATCACGTTACCCAGAGAATCGCCAACGAGAATCATATCAACCCCCGCTTCATCAATTGTGCAAGCTGTATGATAGTCGTATGCGGTAAGCATGCTTATAGGCTGAATGCCTTTACGACTAAGCATATCAGAAATAGATTTCTTCATTTTTTTGAAAAAATAAATAAGAAAAATTTGAAATAACCGCGCTACGGATTTACTGTGCAGCGAAAGTTCATTTCACGTGAATAAAATGAATTTGAAAAATAAGGGCGGTTATTGCAACCTTGGATGTTTTTAAAAGTATGCTCTTTTTACAGGGTGCAAAGTTACAAACATTTACCAAAATATGCAAATCTTTATAGGATAATTTCCCATTTGTCGTGTAATTTACCTAATTTTATATTATTTTTCTGCGGAAATACACCTAATTAATAAGAAAATACCCCAAAATGGGGATGTGTCCCTTTTTTTCAAAGATGTTTTTCTCTTGGAGTTATAAACCTCCATTTCCGTATAGTTCCTTATGTCGTCCCAACGCTCATCTTCTTATGATTCTCCCTTCTTCATCCTATGTAACATAACGTCTGTTGAAATAGATAAAAATACTTTCCTCGTGTCTCCCTCTTATGGGCTTTGCTTATGGCAAATCCCCAGCTGATGCGAGTTCTCCTTTTTCTGGTAAGCCTTTTTTTGAGGGCTTCCCAAGAAAATGAGCCCTCACCCAGCGTGAGCCACTACGGAAAGACAAAATACGGGGACAAAATAGCTCCCTGCGGTCGTAAAAAAATCGCTTGTTCAAAACTGTCTGGAAGACAGTACTATTCGTAACCCCGTACATACGAGAGAAACGAGGATGTGCGGGGGATATAGCGCCAATCCCCACTACTGCCTGGAGGGCAGTACACAGCCAATCAGGTACAGCCTTCCAGGCTGATTAGTTGATGGACGCTCTATATCCGAGGGCATCCTCTCCTTCGTCGAGTATGCACCTCGGTTACGCATAGTGTTGCCTTCCAGGCAAATACGAATAACGAGACTTGCAGAGATTTTAAAATCTAAGCTGAAAATCTTGATAAAATCCTTGCTGAAAAAACGAGATAAAAAATACATACCCCTAGAAAGGAAATGGATTGGTCCATACGGTGAACAGATTTATCCTTGTACCGAAAGGATGTGTGATGCGCCAGCCATTTTTTTCGCCTTCAGGCGATATTTTGAATTATATTTTGTATTCTTGATGTCTTCCGGTAGGCTGGTGGGATTGTTTACTGGGAGCCCAGAAGGCTCACAAGGAAACAAGCGCACATGACTACCAGGGATGGCTGCAAGCCAGACCTATAAGGGAAGACATAAAGAAGCATTTTGATCTCGTTTTCATGTTTATAATACCACAGATATTCAGGATCTCACAGATGCAAATCACGAGCGCAAGCGAGCCTATCCCTTTAATCTGTGCTATCTGTGTTCAAATAAATAACCACAGATTTTAGGGATCTCACAGATGCAAATCACGAGCGCAAGCGAGCCTATCCCTTTAATCTGTGCTATCTGTGTTCAAATAAATAACCACAGATTTTAGGGATCTCACAGATGCAAATCACGAGCACAAGCGAGCAAATCCCTTTAATCTGTGTAATCTGTGTTCGAGAAAAAGAATAAGAAACAGATTTATCCGATTTATCTGATTTCTATTCTGAAAACATGTCGCGCCAGCATTTCAGATACATCAGATACATCCGTTTCCCTTATCACGAGCGCAAGCGAGTATATCCGTTAAATCTGTGCTATCTGTGTTCAAATAAATAACCACAGATTTTCAGGATTTTAGGGATATTAATCACGAGCGCAAGCGAGCAAATCAGATACATCAGATACATCCGTTTCTTTTTTCTTTTTCGAACACGGAATGCACGGATGGAACGAAAGTTCCGTTTATTTTGTGTCTTCCGTGTTCATGTTATATTAACCACAGATATTCAGGATCTCACAGATTTTCATCACGAGCGCAAGCGAGATAATCTGTTTAATCTGTGGTCGTTTTTATAATTTACTGATAAAATTTATTGCCCATTTACTTTCCAAATAATATCTTCGCGTAAGCGAGCCTTTCTCTTGGTAAAATATTGGTAAGATTGGGAACAGACGCTATCTTTAATGCTTTCTTTCTTGTGTCTTCAAAGGACCTGAAACGCTGCGCCATAACAGCTTTTTCCTCCTTTTTATAGGCATAATTCTTTTTTTTGCTTTCTTGCCTTGCTTTTTCCGTTTTTTTTTCTTACCTTTGCCGAATAATTTCAAGAGAGTTTATCCAAAAATGAAGCAAGCAATGATATTTGCGGCAGGGATGGGCACCCGTCTTAAACCGCTAACCGATGTTATCCCCAAGGCTCTGGTGCCTGTAGGGGACAAGCCTCTGCTTCAGATCGTTCTTGAACGCCTCCTCGATGCAGGCATCCACGATGTGGTTGTCAACGTGCATCATAAGGCAGGACAGATTTGCAACTACCTGCGTCTCTTGGAAACGTATTATGATGTGCGGATAAGCATCTCCGACGAGTCGGAGCAACTGCTTGAAACTGGCGGTGGCATACGCAAGGCACATGACTTGTTTGATGCTGAGGCTCCTATCCTGATTCACAATGTGGATATCCTCTCAAATGTTGACCTCGGTGCTTTCTACGATAGCATAGACGATGCAGATGCCCTGCTACTGGTAAGCGAGCGTAAGACAAAGCGATACCTGCTTTTCGATGAGGAAATGCATCTCGTCGGCTGGACAAATATCGAGACAGGCGAAGTGAAAAGCCCTTATCCTGAGATTGCAAGACTAAGCGGAGATAAGGAATCTGTTATGGAACGCTTCGGCCTTTCGCCTTCCGGCTCCCTCCCTCGGGAGGGCGGGGAGAGGGGTCTCGCCTTTTCTTCTTCCGGCTCCCTCCCTACGGGGGAGGGCGGGGGGAGAGGCCTGATGCTCGCCTTCTCCGGCATCCACGCTTTCTCACCGCGTCTGTTTGCCGATATGGAGCAATGGCCGGAGAAATTCCCAATCATAGACTTCTACCTCAACCGTTGTGCAGAGAGGAAGATAAAGGGCTATCTGAAATCAGATTTGCAACTGCTTGATGTAGGAAAGCTCGACACTCTAGCTAGCGCAGAATCTTTCGCCCCTCACCTGTCCTGCGGACATCCTCTCCCGTAGGGCGAGGGAAAATTAGTATAAGCCCCTTATAGGAAAGTCCTGAGCGATAAAATGTAACTTCTTCCTCGCCCTACGGGAGAGGATGCCCACAGGGCTGGTGAGGGGCTGTTGTTTGGATTTCTATTTATAACTATATGCAGAAAATAATCATCTTAGACTTTGGCAGTCAGACCACTCAGCTCATTGGACGTCGTGTTCGTGAGCTTGACACGTTCTGTGAAATCATGCCTTACAATAAGTACCCGGAGGATGACAAAGACGTTATCGGCGTTATCCTCTCTGGCTCTCCTTATTCTGTGCATGATCCAGAGGCATTCAAGGTAAACCTTGACCGCTTCATGGGCCGTCTGCCAGTTCTCGGCATCTGCTACGGTGCCCAGTTTATCAGTCACACCCTTGGTGGCAAGGTTGAGAAGGCTGACTCTCGCGAGTATGGCCGTGCCAACCTCGGTTTCATCGACAAGAGCAACATCCTCTTCAAGGGCTTCGACGACAACTCACAGGTATGGATGAGCCACGGTGACACCATCACAGCCATCCCAGAGGGCTTTGAGTGCATAGCAAGTACCGCTAACGTGAAGTATGCGGCATACGCAAGCAAGACTCAGCCAGTATGGGCTGTTCAGTTCCACCCAGAGGTGTTCCATTCTGTTCAGGGCACATTGTTGCTCAAGAACTTCGTAGTTGACGTGTGCGGATCAAAGCAGGCTTGGAGCGCTGACTCATTCGTAGAGACAACAGTTGCCGAGCTCAAGGCACAGGTAGGTAATGACCGTGTCATCCTCGGCCTTTCAGGAGGTGTTGACTCAAGCGTTGCAGCCGTACTCCTCAACAAGGCTATCGGCGACCGCCTTACATGTATCTTCGTTGATCATGGTATGCTTCGCAAGAACGAGTTCCGTGATGTAATGGAAGATTACAAGTGCCTCGGTCTTAACGTGATAGGTGTTGATGCAAGCGAGAAATTCTTCTCTGACCTCGCTGGCGTTTCCGACCCAGAGCAGAAGCGTAAGATCATCGGTCGTGACTTCGTTGAGGTGTTCAATGCTGAGGCTAAGAAAATCAAGGACGCTAAGTGGCTCGCACAGGGTACTATCTATCCTGACCGCATCGAGTCTCTCAATATCACAGGTAAGGTAATCAAGTCACACCATAACGTAGGCGGTCTTCCAAAGGAGATGCACCTTCAGCTTTGTGAGCCTCTGAAGTGGCTGTTCAAGGACGAGGTACGTCGTGTAGGCCGTTCTATGGGTATGCCAGAGCACCTTATCACGCGTCATCCGTTCCCAGGACCGGGTCTTGCCGTTCGTATCCTTGGCGATATCACTCCTGAGAAGGTACGTATCCTTCAGGATGCCGACGATATCTATATCCGCGGACTTCGTGAGTACAAGACAAAGCTCTCTGGCGAACAGGCACGTGCCGTTCTTGCAGCCGGTGTTCCTGCCGATATGAAGGATGGCGAGATAGAGGTAAGCCTCTACGACCAGATCTGGCAGGCAGGCACAATCCTTCTCTCAACCGTTCGTTCCGTAGGCGTTATGGGTGATGAGCGCACCTACGAGCATCCAGTAGCTCTCCGTGCCGTTACCTCTACCGATGCTATGACAGCCGACTGGGCACATCTCCCTTACGACTTCATGGCAAAGTGCTCTAACGAGATCATCAACAAGGTGAAGGGTGTCAACCGCGTATGCTATGACATCTCTTCAAAGCCACCAGCAACAATTGAGTGGGAATAGACTTCCGTAATGTTTTTGATAAATATAAGCCCTCCAGTCCTCAACGGATTTGGGGGCTTATTGTTTTAATAGAAGTGTTAAAGTAGTTATGTTTTGTACAGGAAACAATAAAATAATTTGTTTATTGTACAGAATATTACTATTTTTACCCCCGAACAAGTATATATCAGACTAATATTTGATAAGCAAATAACAAGCGAAAACAAGAATCCCGTATAACTCAAGTGGTTATGCGGGATTATTATTATATTAAAGAATATTTATCTATCCATCAAAAAACTCAGTTTTATTGTGGTTCGGCGTAAATATTCAAATCGCGTAGTTTGTTTGCAATAATATTCGCAGGTACGTTGAATATAGTTTCAAGTATGTCGAGGGTACAATGCTTTTCCACATAGAGTGTTCGAAGCAATTTTATATCGTCATCCGTCAGAGATATATTTTTTTCGCTTGTAGTAGGTGACTTCTGTGGAGCATTAGCTTCGCATATCAAAGTCATTTCATCGTTGCCTTCATCAAAAGAAGGTTCGATACGCTCTCCTATTGTAGAAATGCCTCCTCCACCACCAGAAGATGATTTTCTCTGCATTGGTTCACCTTCGAAATAAGTTTCCCAAACATGATCAGCATCTGGCAATCCAAAAGTGATGTGAAGACCAACATTGTCAAGTATTACACAACGGCTTTTGCTTTCGGTAGGACGTAATCCTCTACCAACTTGCTGAAGGTATTTCACAAGCGACTTGGTAGGTCGAGCAAGTTGGACAAATTCAATATCAGGACAATCAAATCCCTCTGAGAAAATATCAACATTTACAATAATGTCTATCAACCCATTTTTAAATCGTTTCACATAGAGTTGACGTTCGTCTCTTGGCGTTTTACTATCAATGCGAACAATGCTCACACCTGCTTCTTTGAATTCTGCACAAATATGATCGCTATGTTTACGACTGATGGAGTAGATGATACCTTTCTTGCCTTTAGCATACTTCTTATAGCTTTCGAGCAACTGAGCCCGAATGCGCCCATTATCCATCACACGTTCCAAGGCTGAAATCTTATAATCTCCCTCAATATCAAACTCATCAATAGAGTCAATATCTTTTTGAATCTTGCTAGTATCCTTTATTGAGTAGTATTTGTAAGGAGCAAGCCACCCTTCTGCAATGAATTCCTTTATCGGTTTTGAAGGAATTAAAACATCATAAAGCATTTTGAATCCAGAGTGATTCATACGCCATGGAGTTGCCGTAACACCGAGTTTCTTTGCATCTTCATACATCGACCAAAGTTTCTTGTATGAGTTGGCAACCGAGTGGTGTGCTTCATCTATGATGATGAAATTTACGTTCAGGTCTTGGGCAGCATTTATGTTTGAGTGGTGCGTTATCGTCTGAATAGACGCAACCTGAACGTGCTGACGCAGATCACGTTCCTTTCCTCCGGCTATTACTCCATGTGGAATACGATACTTTGAAAGACTTTCGCTTATCTGTTCAATCAACTCGATGCGATGGGCGATAATAAGAATCTTGGTATCAACAGAGTTGAGAATACCCCATGTTTTAATATCACTTATAATTGAGGTGAACAAACGAGTCTTTCCAGTACCCGTTGGCATCTGGAACATGACATTGTCGTTTTCATCCCATGAGGAAAAGATTTTCTCTTTTGCTTCTTGCTGATATGGACGCAATGTATTGTCGATTCTTGCTATTTCACTATAAGCTGTCATCTCCTACAAAATTATGTAATTGATCACGAATAATCCAAAGTCGATTAATATCTGAACGAGTCATGGCTATAGCCTTTTTCCCCTTCTGTTGTTCTAGCATAGTCAGCCAAGCTAATTTATCCTTTTTGGTCTTGAATGCCAACCCGACGTTAATTGCAAAGAGATTTGCAAACATCTCATTTGCAAAATTCTTGGAAATAATGTCTTTATAATCTGCAATCTCTAGCCAATCCTTCCAGTCGTATTTATCCATGTCAAAATCGTCATCATCACCAAAAGATGAAAAAATTTTATTCTGGCATTCTAGTTTGTACTTTGTAACTTGATTCTCCCACTTGATGCCATAAACATTCTGAAGATTAATAAAGACAGCTTTTCTTAGCAGCTCTCGAATCTCTACTTTTAAATCATTTCCTTGTTTTTGAATATCTTTATCTTGCGTTTCTTGCCATTCTTTAAGTTCCTCGGGGCAATAGTCATTGAACTCCTTGTAAACCATGTTTTGGAATGAATGTAGCCAGAACGGATCTGCACCAGAACCTAATGCGCCTTTAAGATTAGCACTCTCCTCGTCAGAAATGTTGTTCAACGCATTCGCAAGAGTTTCTAGATACGGACGCAACTTGTCTAGTCGGATAGTTATACTTGAATCAAACGAGAATTCATCCGACTTCATCAAGTAAGAATGTAATGAACCGATGAGCGTAATGAAAGCAAAAGAACCTCTGTTAGTAAACAACAAGTCATTACGCTTTTCCTCTTCTAAAATGTCATAAATGATGCTGTATGCTCCATCGATGAATTGCGTAATTCGTTTACGAGAATCACGCATAGCCTTTTCCGTATCACATTCGTTGATGTTGTAGATACATGTATCAGTATTGCCTATCCATTGAGATGCATTGGCTTTTGGAACAAGACCTGATCTTAGTAACGCATTGTTAAAAGAAGCAGACGAAAGTTTTGCAGGATCCTCACCAATAGAAATGAGATTGTAGAGAATGTGGTTTGAACTTCCTGATAGTTCCTTGATGATGGACGAACGTAATGCCTTCATTCGAGAATCTGGACGCTTTGAATCCCACAACAAATCTTGTTCAAGATCAATACGAAGGTCCTTGCGTACAGCCTTCTGATTCTCATTTATGTCCATAAATATCTTCAACTGTTCCTCTGAAAGCATGTTCTCAAATGCAACTACAGGTATTGTATTGTCATCCTTGTGGTCTGAGTTTGCATAACCATAAACACGATGTTGACCATCAATGATGTGAGCAAATCCGTAAGCGTTAGGAATGTAGAGGAAGCCAAACTCTGCATTAGAATCAGTCTTAACCTGAGTAGGAGTGAAATGTAAATCAAGTCCACTACCCTCTACTCCAAAGTTGATAATAATGGAATTGGGGAAGTAGCCACCATCGTTAATAAACTTGGTAATACCCTTCAGACGTGACGGAACAAGCAAACGCTGATAGGTAGGCGCCATGGAATCATTAACTTTTGTGCGGTGAAGGACAAAACCCACTTTGAGAAGTTTACTTGGCTCAATAGAGAACAAATAATAAGTTTTACCACCCATTTCACCCTTCAAAGCAGGTATTATAATTTTATCATCGCTTATCAATTCATCCTTGAACATCAAAGCATAGAATTGGTATTGGACAGCTTCTTTGTATGACTTGATGAGGTTGTTGATATATTTAAACGAATTGTCGTTTAGGTGGAATATTCCATTTTGCTTCATACGCTGGATATCCTCGCCTTCTTCCTGAAAACGGTAGTTGCGAGTAGCAAAGATGAATTTTACACGTTTCTTCTTTCCGTAAATCTGTTTGAGTACATCTGCAACGCCCTTCTTGTATTGCTCCATACAGTTTAATTCCTTCTTGAAATTACCAAGTTTAGGCGTAATCGTCGCTTTGCACTCAACTACAAATATGGCATCTTCACCAACAGCCACAACATCCAATTGCTGAGTATCCTCTTTATTTGGACCCCATTGAACACGGAGACTCTCATCTGAATTCAAAACACGAAAGCCTAACTTGTAGAACATACACCAAATGTCATCCTCAAATTGACTGCCAGAATCTTTTTTGAGGTTCATGGTAGTCTTTTTTGCGGTTTGACTTGCCACAGAATAGCCCTTCTTTTCGTAATCCTCAACCTCATTGTGGAGGACTTTGATTGTGATGTACTCTGTGTTCTTGGCCTTAAACTTTGTTTTCAGCGCATCTTCCTGATGAAGCATGTGAGACTTAATGTCTTCAATCTGTTGTTCCGTAAGATTTGCCATAATTATATTTTGAAATCTAAGTTAGTGAATATACATTCTTCATAAGCTCCACGTTTTGCATTCGTGCCACCTATCAAGCTTGTTCTTGTTAACTCTATTATATTGTCGCCTTTGTCGAACGTCTCAATAACTTTTTCGTGATTCGAATTTGTGAGGATGTAGTAAGCGCCTCGTCTTTTGATTTCTTCAATCATGCCAGCCAAGCGTTCTTGATCTTGTTCCGAAAATGCCCGTTGGTTATATTTCAAGAAAACGTTATTGTTCTTTGACATGATGTAGGGAGGGTCAAGAAATACTAGGGAATTCTCTTGCACATGGTCAAGACATTGTTCAAAATCACCATGCGAGATTTCTACTTGCTGTAAATACCTGCCTACCTTTCGTAGATTCTCATAGTCGAAATGATAGTTCAACTTCTTTCCCCAAGGTACATTGTACTCTCCTCGAAGATTCACCCTGTAGATTCCATTGAAGGAAGTTCTGTTAAGATAAATGAAACGCCCGGCAGCTTCAACTTCATTTTTAGGAACCATTGATCGCACCCGATAATAGGTTTCCTCATCTGTTTTCAATGCCTGAATAAATTCTATTATGCCTTCCGCATCTTCCTTCATTAGGCGGTAGGCTTGTATCAATTGCTCGTTTACATCAGAAATGAAAGCATGCTCAGGAAGGAACGAGAAGAGCATAGCGCCACCGCCAATAAATGGCTCATGATACGAAGAAAATTGATTGATATCCAAGTTGCCTCGCAAACGGCTTACTAGCCATCGTTTACCACCTGCCCACCTTAAAAACGGAGCAATATGTAATGATCCCTTTTTGCTTATAGCCATAACTATGACTGATTAATCATTTCTTCGGCAGCATCTTCTTTTCTTCAGATGCCAATCTGCGTTCTACTTTCTTTACATCCTCACCTGCTGGAAGCTGTTCTGGAACAATTCCACGACTGAGGAGCATGTCACGAACAGCTTTGTTGTTGTCAATGTGTTCTCTTTCAATAGAGGTCATTCCGTGAAGGTCTTTCTGCTGAACATTCACGCTCGTCATTTCTGCAGCAAAGTCCTTTGCCTTGATGCTTATAGTGGGGAGGAAGTCGGCAACGGCACGATTGGCAGGCGCCCCTAATCTACGCTTAAGCATGGCGGTATTCATGTGGAATAGTGCCTGATCACCTTTGCTACGAATAATAGCAAATCCCTTATCGTCAACACCACGCTCATAGAGAACACCCGACAACAGTTTTTCTGTCTCAGCTAATTTATGGCGAGCCTTCACACGTTCGTATTCCAATACTCTGCGTTCTACCATCTCTGCAATACGTGTCTGTACGGCAAAGTAGTTTTGGGCAAAGGATATTTCGGGTTTGCGAGGGTCACCATTTTGAGCTACAAGATAGCATGCATAGCGAGTGAGCATGAAGTCATCAATTTCACGTTCTGATCCACTTCCTAATGACACCATTTTACTGACGCTGGTAAAATGGTCTGAAACCTCTATGCCTGCATTTTTGCAAGCCTCTTGTGCTTTGGATAGAACATTCTCAAAGGTTTGCCACTTGGCATATCCAAGCAAGACGCACAACTCGCGAGCGCTCCAGCATTCAACACCATCATATTCGCATGCAATGGATTCAAACTTATCGAACAGATTCTTTATATCTTCGGATTTCATATTTTTTCTTTTATTTATATTGTTAATCAATCACTTCCCAATGTCCTGTTTTATTACAACCCACAACTGGTACCTCAAGAGCATGATTTTAATAATAAAAATAATAATAGAAATAGCGAGTTCTGCAAAGTTACTAATTAATTTTGAAAATAAGGTTAAGAACGATATTTTTTATTTTGGGAACGGCAAAATTTAACATTTCCCCCCTCATTTTTTTCTTGTTATTCAGCCATTGTTTACATTAATCATTTGATGTGTTTGGAGCTATGGCAAGTAAAAGGTAACACTTTATACGAAAAACAGGCAAATTGTACAAAAAAACATTTGGAGAAGTGAAAAGTTTTTGTTAATTTTGAAAATAAAGTCATTATCATTCTTCCCCATTTGAAGGGGTATTTGATTCAACTTCATTTCGATTTCTTCAATGGTTGGAACTATTCTTCCCATTTTGGGAGTTTTCAACATTATCCGCCTTGCCCATCAGGCGTTTTGTCTCCTGCAACTCCTTTTGCAAGAGGCGCACACGCTCGGCCAATTGCTCTTGGCTTGGGAGGGCATCCTTGATTCTAATGTTATTGTACGTGGCTACACCCATCGGAGTAGAGGTGCCTTTGAATGACCATTGAACATCAATCTTATCCATATCGGAGCAAACAAGCAAGCCGATTGTCGGGTTCTCATCGTCGGTCTTCAACAATTCATCAACGGCATTCACGTAATAGTTCAACTTGCCTGCAAATTCGGGCTCAAATGGTTTGGCTTTCAGTTCACAAACGACATAGCAACGCAGGCGAATGTGATAAAACAACAAGTCTATCTTGCGTGAACGACCTCCCACAACAAGTTCCTTCTGTCTGCCAAGGAAGGCAAAACCAGTTCCTAATTCCAACAAAAGGTCAGTCACATTTTGGGTAAGAGCTTCTTCCAACTCAGCCTCGTCATAAATCTCATGCTCAACTGTGGCAAACCCAAAGTCATAGTTTTCTTTCAGAACCTCCTGAACGAGTTTGCTTTGCAATATTGGCAGATGGTCATTAAAGTTATTGACAATCTTGCCTTGATGCTCATAGAGGTTTGCCTTGATGCAATTGATGAGGGCATCGCGACTTAATCCTTGCTCTATGGTCTTGCTTACATAAAACAATGCTTCGTCGATAGATTTACATTTCGTTATAATCTCTACATGATGTCGCCACGGAACAAGCGCAAAGGGCAATGGAAATTCTTCACCAATCTGGCGGAGTTTTTCTGAACTCAATTCTGCACCAACCTGGTGCATTTTTGCTACATATTGATTTTCAATCCTTTGCAATTCTGCACCAGCTTGGTGCAGAATTTCTTCCTCTCCTTGAGTATAAAACAAATACCATTGTTTCATATACCAAAGATTGCGTACAGAAAAACCATCCGCATCAGGAAACTCTCGCTTCAAATCTAAGCTTACTTGTTCTACGACTCCAGTTCCCCAATGTTCTTCGGCTTTCTTCTGTACCAAGTCACGACCAAGTTGCCAGTTGAACAGAAGTTTCTCCGCATTTACCTTGACCGCAGCCTTCACCTGTGCGGAACGATAGCGACTCTTAATGTCTGCTATCCAATCCGCATATTCCGAATCAATGTGAATATCATGCGAGTTCACTATATATGGTTCTGCCTGTGGTTGTATGTCTTTATTCTTCTGCGACATTTCTTTGATGTTAGCGAATTCTACTTCATTTCTTCCTGTCTTACTAAGTCCTGTACTGGCACCTCAAGAGCATGATTTTAATTAAAAAACTAAATAATAGAAATAGCGAGTTCTGCAAAGTTACTAATTAATTTTGAAAATAAGGTTAAGAACGTTATTTTTTATTGGGGAACGGCAAAATTTAACATTTATTTCTCTCGTTGTGGCCAATTAGACATAGTATGACAATCTTTGTCACCCGAATAGAGTATGGAAGTAATACTCTCGCAGATACCATGCTTTTCCCCCACACCTCCAAACATTTCAATCAATATCTTTAAAATACGAATAGAATAGCCTGAGTAGTATAATGGATACCAAATTGAGCAAAAATCGAAAACGATTACGACAAATTTATGCAATTATCAAAAATAATACCATAAAAATTTGGAGCATTCATAAAAAATCATTACTTTTGCGCCATGAAGACAACGATGTATATTATAAACTAAACTGAGTATAAACAATCAACTGCTATATCCGATATAGTACAACTATTAACTAAAAACAAATTTATAAAATATGAAAGCTAGTGTACAATACAATGACTTTGTCGGAACATGTGCCGCTGACATCAGCGATTTTCAAGATCTAAGTGAATATTTAAAATCTTTGGGTGTCGATACTAATCGATATGATCCCATTGGTATTAATTTTTTTACAAGTAATGTTTCATCAAAAATTTCTTTTTATGTGATATGTACTGATGAACAAGGTGACAAATCAAAAGCAGTAAAAATTGCAATTGAAGATGCAGAATTCCAAGATGTAATTAATCTATTTAAAAGATTTGAAGTCATATTAACTAAAAAATATTCTGAAGATTTAGAGTTGATTGATGAACCTGTAAAATATATAAAATTAGAAAAAGAAAAATAATTTTTTGTGAGTTAGTTCTTTAGCATAGAAATTTTAGTTTCTACTCAGTTCCTAATTCTATCGGATATAACACATATTACATCTCCACTATTCATAATTATTGGATAGTGGATTTGTTATAACATCCACAAATATTTATTTAATGTTTTTGTGTGGTTTCAAATTAATTTCTATCATAACTTGCATTTCTGTTGGTAATATTTGCTATTTTTGCTGCTATTCTTTGTTTCACAAAATAATATAGAATTACGTTTTTTCGTGCCGCCTCCAAACCATAGAACTTATATTTACAATTTACTTTCATTTTTATGTCATAGAATCATCTTTTGATATATATGTTAGGCAGTTCATTTCTTGTATTTGTGGCCAATTGAGATATATGGTTTAAAAATAATAGTGGATCAATAAATACAGAAAAAATATAATGTTTAGAAAATGTTTAACATTTGGTTTGTTGTAGGAAATTTGGTAACTTTGTGAAATAACAACTAATTTTTAAACATGAATAAACAATATCAAAAATTAACAGAAATAGAGAAGACTCAGTTAAGAAGTATCTTTAATGAAGAGCCTATTTATAATAATTTAAGATGTAGACTTTCTTCTTTTTACGAACATTCAGGAATACTACAACCTGAAGAAATATGGTACGAATCTAAACGATTATGTCTAAAATTGGTTAGGTCAAATAGCCCTGTTACTACTTTATGTGAATATGTAGAAGATATGCGAAATGAATTACAAAGTGTTCAGATAGAAAATCGAGTTCTTGAACTTCATGGAGAGCATATATCTAAAAATATGCATCAAGCTAAGATTGATGATGTTATAAACCATATAATTCTCTATACGTGGGTGATAATTTATGTAATGGAAGATGACAGTTATACTGGAGAATATATGTGGTGGGATAAGGTTAGAGGAGATGGTAAAGATGCACTCAAAGCGATATCAGAGTATTCTGATGATTGGCTTTCTAGATATATTAATTCAATTAAAATTGATATAGATAGACAATTAAAAGATAAAAGTTTAGTTAATGAGTGGAATTATTATGATGTATCAAGTGATGAAGAAGATTTGTTAAATAAAAGTCGTGGTGATGAACTTGTATGCGTTTACGACATAAATCATAACTACCATCGTTCTTTGGAAGAGGCAAAGGAAGATCCTGTAAAGAGATCGTGTTATAAAGGAGTACTACGAACATTGTCAAGATTCGCACTTCAAAATAATATAGAAATAACAGAAAAAGAGTATGATAACATTTTCATTGAAGCTGAATTATTTTTATTTGATATAGAAAAATCTGAATTTAAGGAAATCGCAATTCTTAATTCCCAAAATAGAATACGTAAGAAGTTCAATACGATAAAGACCAATACAAACAATGATGATATATTATGTAAATCTCCGAATTTCATTAAAGGAATACTTATCGAAGCTATTTTTATCATAGTAGCATATGAAAAATTCAAAGATGCTATAGATGTAGAAAACGACACATTCATACATTGTCGTACAAATTTTGAAGATAGTGGCTTTGATAAATTAATTGATAATTCAGTATGGAAACTCATTTGCGAGAGAATTCCAAGAATGGAAAAACCATGTAGAGAAGATTTAGAAGCTGAGATTGAAAGACTTAGAAATAAACTGTCAATATATGAAGAATTAAAAGAACCACAAATAAATTTAAAACCTCTGGTTATTGATCCCCACGATAAGGTGAGACTTGAAGTGATGATGAAACTTTTGGAATCTTCTAATGTGGATTTAAAAACTCGAGGAAACAAAGCCGAGACTGCAAGACTTTTGGAATGTCTTACAGGATTACCCTTATCTACTTGTCGAAACTATGTGACTAATCGTGATTTAAATAAAGATACGCATAAAGAAGAAATCACGACAATAAACTCTCAACTGGAAAAAATTAAAATTTTCTGGCGAATTTGATATTGGGTTAGTAGAAACCTTAGTATACAAAAATACTAACCATACCTAAGTTGGTATTTTATGTAAAAATTTCAGCAATAGGCTGTATTTCAATAATTTTGCAAGCAGAATTCTAATCAGAGTTTCTGCTTGCATTCTTTTTTTATAGGATATTTGTCAGCAGAAAAACATACCACGGGACTCTGAGAGTGATGACCAAGAAATGATCTTCTGCAATCATCGCTTTAGTGGGAGAAGGTCTATTATTTTCATAATAGCAATATGAAATTTAGAATTTCATTTACTGATCAGAGTAAATCTCAGATCAAACACATTGGAGGCATCATCTCTGTCATCCTCCGTAGTAACTCACCATTCGCTCAGGCTTATCGCAAGCATCTGGCTGACATCAAGAAAGGAGGTAGCGTATGTGTACAGTAATCTTTGAGGTGCTTACTGTTGCTGTCCTCATCCTTGAGATGTTCCTCTTCGTCGCTCTCATCGGCGAGATAAAGGGGATTGACCGCGCGATTAATCACTATGTGGATAACCTTTTACAGGAGGACGGCGACGATGAAGAATAATACTTATTTGGCAGTCAACCTGAAGGTTAAGATGTTCAGGGACAGTCGCTTGAAACTTGGTAAGGATTACATCGGCGTTCTCTGCCACGATGTTCCAGATGATAGTATTTGTAGTAACGATGATCATTTCACGTTCATCGAGACCTATCCTATGAGTGTGCGCAAGCGCAACCCGCAAGTGTTTGATGGTGAGTTTATCACCGTTACTCGCAGATCTGATGGTACTTACCGCATCAACTTCAAGTCTTTCCAAATCAACAAGGACTTTGATGTGGCTGCATTCGCAAGTGGTGTGGCAAGCGAGATCAAGAAAGCTCTCAAGGGCCTTATAGGGAAGTAGTCTTTCTTGGCCGAGTGTGAGCGTGACAGTAGAACAGTAGAACAGATGTGTTTTTCAATACATTTATCTCTATTTTCTATATATTATATATTATAACTAATTAATAATAAGATAGTTATAAGTAAAAATAAAGAAAAATCGTGTTTCCAAATATTCAACTGTTCTTCTGTTCGTTCTGTTCTGTCACGCTCGGTCTCTATGTTTAATTTCTTCTAAAAAGCTGAATTTCAATAATGTACGATATTTCAAAATCAACAGCACCAAAGATGCCGGAACTGAAAAACGGTACAGAATGTATCAAACTTTTGCTCACGCAGACCTCAAAAGACATGCACGAGCCTCTCGTTCCGGTGCTTTTCCCTGTATTGGGAGCGCATATCTGTAATTCTGAATTTATGTATCCTGACAATTCCTGGAAGGAGATGTGTGGCGAAATGGCCAACCTCGTTGCGGATAGTGGGTGTAACAAGGGCCAATTCGGTAATCTTGTTGAGGCTATCAACCGTAATTTCCGTAAGCACGACGATGAGGAGATGAAGAAACTCGTGGAATGGTCGAGACAGGTGAAGTCGAAGTCATCCAACAAGGATAAGCCCGATCATCCTGATGTGGCGATATGGTTTCCTCCTGCCGACACTACCAGACCTGCCTTCATTCAGAATGCTATGGCATGTGAGGCGTTGGGAGGGCATACCCAGTACCTTAATCTGCCAGAGGTGGAGATGGCTGACGATATGTGTGGCGGTCATAAGAAGGTGTCGCAGATTATGCGTAACATATTCGACCGCACGCGTTCTGGTGCCTTGCGTGCCACAGCCGACGGTATCACGGGTAATCCTATCCTGCGCGTGAACATCACGTTCAGTTCCACGCCTTACTCCGCACGCAGTTTCTTCAAGAGGGATCTGAAGAACGGCACCTTCGGGCGTATTGTCTTCTCCTACAAGGCTCGAACGGTTCGCGACGGCAGGATTCCCCGTCAGGGTAAGTACATGGATGAGTTCTATGAGAAACTGGATGAGTATATCACTCGGTTGGAGACATGCAAGGGGCGCTTCGTCATCAAGCCTTTGAACAAGCTTGCCGACAAGCTGGCTATGGATATGGCTAAGTTGGGCGACCTTACCGACGATGATGATCTCTGGGATGTATCTAAGCGCGCTATCATCAACGCATGGAAGGCGGGGTGCATCATGTGGGTGCTTAACAATCAGACTTGGACAAAGTCGATGGGTGAGATTGTTGAGTGGCTTGTGTATCACGACCTCTGGAGCAAGATGCAGGTGTTTGCCGACTTGATTGACAATGAGACGGGCACTCTGATCGAGGCTCAGCGACATGGTCCGAAGAATTTACTCGAAGACCTGCCTGCCTCGTTCAACGAAGCTGAGTTGCAGGCGCTTCGCAATAGTCATGGCAAGTCTCCTGACGGCACGAAGGCTCAGTTGCGTGCATGGAAGTGCCGTGGCTACATCGAGTTCTCTTCGGAGACTGGGCTTTATACCAAGACGGAGAAGTATCTGCGTGGGGTGTAAGTGTAGTGTAAAGAGTAAAGTGTAAAGAGTAAAGTGTAAAGTGTAAAGTTTTTAGAACGCAAAGGCGCTAAGGCGGTAGGAGGGATTTGCTTACGCCTTCTAAAAAAACATAGCAAAACAAATAAAAACATATAAAAACAAATTGTTTTACTTTGTTTTCTTTTGTTTTAATTGGTTTTTCTAAATGGCGAAAGCAACGCGTTATTAACTAAACTCTGCGTCTTTGCGTCTTTGCGTTCAAATAAAAATCTATTATGGATAAATTAGAAATTCAAAAGCTCCGCGACCTCCCTATTGAGGGGGTCGCTGAGCGACTTGGACTCAAGATAAGGCAGCATAAAAGCCTGTGTCCGTTTCATGACGATCATCATGCCAGTCTTTCATTCAATATCCGAAGGAACACTTACCGTTGCTTCGTGTGTGGGGCTTCGGGCGGAACTATCGACTTGGCGATGAATCTCCTGAAGTCATCGGGCAGGGGATCGTTTCGTGAGGCGTGCCGTTGGCTGGCTGATGAGAATAATGTCATTCTGACTGAGTACACCTCAACCCTAACCTCTAATCCCTCAACCCTAACCTCTTTCGATGCCAGTCGCTATGAGCGTTTCTTTGAGCATCCGTGGCTCTCTGATGCCGCCCGACGGTTTCTCTTCGATGAGCGTATGCTTGACGAGCGTGTGGTGCGCTGGTGTCGCCTCACCTCGTGGCAAGACCGCAAGGGCGTGAACTGGTTGCAGATTCCCTACTACGATGTTGACGGCAAGCTGATCGGCATTCAGAACCGCAATCTGGGATTATCTCCTGTGAGCGATCTGTCATGCGCCAGCGGCTCCCTCCCTCGGGAGAGCGGGGAGAGGGGCCCTCGTTTCCGTTTTCCGCAAGGCAGCCGTTGCTCTGTCTATAACCTGCCTGTTCTGAAGTTGCTTCGTGAGGGTGAGTCGCTCTACATCACGGAGGGGTGTTCTGACTGTTGGGCGATGCTTTCCTCTGGGCATAAGGCGATTGCCATTCCGTCGGCAACATTACTAAAGCCGGCTGATGTAACCACCATCACCCAACACCTGCCACCCGGCACCCAGCTCCACATGTATCCTGATCGTGACGAGCCCGGCGAACGACTATTCCTGCAACTGAAGGAACTTCTTGAATCCTCGTCATGCGCCAGCGGCTCCCTCCCTCGGGAGGGCGGGGGAAGGGGCCACTTCTCCCTCCATCATCATCATCTGCCTCCCGACTGCAAGGATTTCAGCGAATATTATATTTCAACCAAAAAGAAAGGACAACCATTATGAACAAGTTTCCGATACGAGTGTATAGCAAGAAGGAACTGGCGCTATGCTATTTCCCAGAGTCAACGCCACATAGCGCAGTCAAACAGCTTATGGCATGGATAAAGCGGAATGACGATTTGCTCTCGCGACTACAAGCCACGAGTTACAAGTGCCAGTCAAAGACATTCTCCCCACGACAAGTGGAGATTATTATCGAGTACTTAGGCACGCCAGATGGATATGATTAACACTCTATTTTTTCAAACGCAAAGACGCAGAGTCGCAAAGTTTTTTCTCGAACACAGATAGCACAGATTAACGGGATAGGCTCGCTTGCGTTCGTGATAGACATCTGTGAGATCCCTAAAATCTGTGGTTTAAAATTTCCTCAGCGACTTCGCGACTTTGCGTTCGAATAAAAAAAAATTCAGGAAAATCGTCCCCTATCGTCCCCTAACGTCCCTTAAAGCGAAATTGCCAATTCCGAATTTCGTAACTTTGCATCAAGAAAAGGATTCGGGGACGTGAATAGCCCGGAAGCGTCCGAGGCAAGTCCCATGTGATTCCCTAGTGATTCCTATGTGATTCCCATTTTAGGGAAAGCCCCCCATCCCCCCAAGGGGGAGGGATTGAAGATAGTACTGCAGGCTATTGACAACCAAAAGGGCAAAGCAAAAGGAATTCACCTTAACTTCATTATTAACTTGCTGTCGCCTTATAAAAAACAGAACAAAACCATATAAAAACAATAAAACAAAATGTTTTCTTTTGTTTTCCTTTGTTTTAATTGGTTTTTCTAAATGGCGTAAGCAACTCATTATTAACAATTAAAAACCGAGAATTACCAACGCGGCCATAGGAAGGATCGTTACTATAAAACATCCTTCCCTTTGGGAAGGCTTGGTTAGGCTTATGGCAATTCTAAACGGTATTATCTCAAAGATCTCTGGCTCAGCCGGTAATCTTTCTTTCAGTCGCACGGGCGGCCAGACTGTTATCCGCGAAAAGGTGACTTCCATCCGCAATCCTCGCTCTGAGGCCCAGATGAGAACACGCACAAAGTTCACTAACATCGTGAGCATGTATCGCGGCATCCGTCCGCTCCTTAACTATGGCTTCGAGGCTAAGCCGAAGACGCTCTCCGACTACAACATGTTCGTCAAGGTGAACATGCAGCGTACGCCTATCTACCTCACCAAGCAGGCAGTGGCCGGCGGTGCTTGTGTGGCAACGGCGTATCAGATTTCACAGGGTTCGCTCCCTGCAATCGTGGTGACGGGCACAGGGCAGAACGTGAAGACCGACATCCGTCTGGGCGGTGAGTCTATCACTTCCAGCACAACCGTGGCGCAGTTCTCTGCTGCCGTTGTTCAGAACAACGCTGACTACCGCTATGGCGACCAGATCTCGTTCTTCCTCGTCAAGCAGATGGTGAACGCGGAGACAGGCATCCCTTACTGCCAGTTCTCAGCAGCAAAGGTCATCCTCGATGCAGCAAATGAGGAAAAGCTTGCCGACGTGACAGGCAATTCACACGGCTTCGCTTCTGCCGACGGCTTCCTTGCTCACGTGGGTAACGACGGCGATTGCGCCTATGCTTGGGTTCACACTCGCAAGAGTGATGGCAAGACACTCGTTTCTTCTCAGTCGCTCGTATCAGCCAACAGTCAGGAGGCAGAGTACAAGGGCGATGCTGCCTACAACCTCTCAAAGAGCTCTTACGGCTCAAGCATTGAGAGCTTCCTCGTGCCTGACGGCAACGCAACAGGCTCAACCGCTTCAAACAACACGCCTTCCGGCGGTGGAGATGACGGAAACGACTCGCTCTAGAAGCCTACCCAGTCCCTCCCAAAAGGAGGGCTCCACCCCCCTCACCCCCTCCAGGGGGAGTGGTTAGTATTTCAAATCATGGGGGAATACGAACTATTAGAAACCGAATTACAAGCGCGGCCATTGGAGGGATGTTACTATAAAACATCCTTCCCTTTGGGAAGGCTTGGTTAGGCTCTTATGACTAAGGAAACTTGGAAATTCATTCTTCAGACGCTGGCGGCGATACTGACCGCTATTGCGACAAGTCTCGGTGTGCAGAGCTGCATGTAAGTAACTAAACGCAAAGGCGCAAAGACGCAAAGATTTTAATCTGAACACGGAAGACACAGAATAAACGAAGGCTTTCGTTTTTTTCGTGCATTTCGTGTTCATGTTTATATTAACCACAGATTTTCAGGATTTTAGGGATATTAATCACGAGCGTAAGCGAGCATATCCCTTTGATCTGTGTAATCTGTGTTCGAAAAAAGAAAAACTCTGTGTCTTTGCGTCTCTGCGTTTGAAATATTTGCTTTCGCCTTCTAATAAAACAGAAAAGAGACCCCTTTCCCCAACCCTTTCCCCGTGAAGGGGCAAGGGGGAGGCTGGCGCAGAAAAAATAATCGCGATAATGCCCATACGGCGATAGCTTCTTGCCCCTTCACGGGGAAAGATGTCCGCAGGACAGAAAGGGGTCGTTTCTAAATGGCGAAAGCAACTCATTATTAACTAACCTCTGCGTCTTTGCGTCTCTGTGTTTGAGGATCTGCAAGGGGTTGCAAGGTTTTTTTCTACATTTCTTGTGAAAATATTTGGTGATTACAGAAATAAATCTTATCTTTGCACTATTCAATTAGAATTTATTCTCATTGATATTGCTTGGTATTGATTTCCTGTATTATGCAGGAGTCAATTACCTGTTTTAGTTATTTTGGCTCGTCATCTGTGAAGACTGCGAGTACTCTTAGTTTACAGATAAATTTTTATCACACACTAGCCCCCGTAACCTGTGAAGGTTGCGGGGGATAATTTGTTTTCGCAACTCATATTAACTAAACGCGAAGGCGCGAAGACGCAAAGAATTTAATCTGAACACGGAAGACACAGAATAAACAGATTATCTCGCTTGCGCTCGTGTAAGGGAAACGGATGTATCTGAAATAATTTACTGAGTTTAATTTTCTGATAATTTACTTTCCAACCCCGACGCAAGTCGTATTTTCTTGCTTTCGCCATCTAAAAAAACAGGACAAAACCAATAAAAACATATAAAAACAAGACAACAATAACCAAAATGTTTTACTTTGTATTCTTTTGTTTTAATTGGTTTTTCTAAATGGCGAAAGCAACATCTCTAAAATTATAAAACGAGATAAAAATACTTTCCTTGTGTCTCCCTCTTATGGGCTTTGCTTGTGGCAAATCCCATGCTGATGCGAGTTCTCCTTTTCTCTGGTAAGCCCTTTTTTGAGGCTTCCCGAGAAAATGAGCCCTCACCCAGCGGGAGCCACTTCGGAAAGACAAAATAGAGGACAAAATATCGCCTAAAGGCGAAAAAATGGCTGGCGCATCACGCCCTTTCGCCGCAGGGAAAAATCAATACCCCCCCTTCGCTGCATTTTTTTACGACCGATAGGGAGCTATTTTGAATAATATTTTGTCTTTGGCATATTCCGATTCTCGGTAAGAGAATGATAATTTGGTTATGGATGGGCGTTGAGAATGTGCTTTGCCATTCTCATAAGGCCATACAGAAACAAAGTATCAAGCCCAAAGGCTCGGAATATGATAAAGTATTTTGATCTTGTTAAAATCTAAGCTGAAAAATCGGGATGAAAATCATTGATAAAATGTTTTACTTTGTTTTCTTTTGTTTTAATTGGTTTTTCTAAATGGCGAAAGCAATCCCGTGATCTCATGGGGTATTAAAAGAATCCCCCGCAGCCTTTGCAGGTTGTGGGGGAAATTTGTTTCTCGCCATCTAGAAAATAGGGATAGAACCAATAAAACATATTGAAAACAAAATGTATTGCGTTCTTTTGTCTTAATTGGTCGTTTCTAAATGGCGAAAGTGACATGCCCGGATTGGGGGCTTTAGCCTTTTATCTCAACGCCGCCTAAGGTGCAGTTGGCGCGGATGATTAGTCTCTTTGCATCGTTGTCGGGGCAGCGCGGGATTTTATTGTCAACGCCGCCAAGGATGCAGGAACTGTCAACCTGAAGGCTGATGTTCTGAGGAATTTTCAGTTCTACTCCGCCGAAAAGCGTGTGGATGTCCAAGACGCTTCCGTCCTTGATGTTTGCTCCACGCAAGTCGATGCATACTCCACCGAAGATGGCTTCAATCTTTGCGCCGTAGAAGTTCTCGTCTCTGAAGTTGTAGGCGTTGCCTGCAAATGTGACCGAGATATTCATGGGCTCTCCTTCTTCCACTTCAGGCACCTCGCACAGTTTCATGCTGGTGCTGTGCCCGTGGCTGCTTGATGAACCGAATACCAGTCGGAGACCGATTAACAATATTATGCCCGGAATGATGAACTTCTTCCAGTCAGCGTCAAGGATACTGTCGAAAAAATCGTATCCTAATGCCTTTGCCATCATCATTGCTCCGATGGCAAGGATAATTATTCCTATTAATACTCTTTTCATTTTTTTTTGTGGTCTAAGGACTAAGGTCTAAGGTCAAAGGTGTAAAGAGTAAAGGTGTAAAGAGTAAAGGGTAAAGTCAAAAGGGTAAAGGGTAAAGGGTAAGGCTCTAAACTCTAAACTCTAAACACTAACCTCTAAACACTAAACACTAACCTCTGATTTTCGAGTGCAACGTGCTTGTCATCCTCGCACGTTTGAGCGTCTTTTGATAAAAGAGCGGCGTAAGCCTAGATTCATAAAGGACTGGCGCACGTCTCTGATTTTCGAGTGCAACGTGCTTGTCATCCTCGCACGAAGAAAATAGTGCGTGTCAGTCCTCAAAGGACTGGCGCACGTCTCTGATTTTCGAGTGCAAAGATAATATTATATTTGAAAACAGGCAAGAAATTGTCGTGACAAGGTTGTGACAAGTGGTAAAAGTCACGCATTTGTCACGTTTTTTTGTCCTTTTTGCTGAAAAAATACGCAGATTTTTCGCTTTTTAGAGGTAAAAGAAGTATCTTTGCAGTTCTAAAGGTCTAAGGTCTAAGGTCAAAAGACTAAAGACATGGGGTAAGGCTGAGAACCTTTGGCATTCGACCTTAGACCTTAGACTTTTGACTTTAGACTTATATAAAAATGCGAATAAAGAGTAATAAGATTGTTTTTCTGGGTGTTGTGTCACTTTTTCTCCTTGTGCTGTCTTCCTGTGGAAATAAGATGCAGGAAGCAGAGACGTTGTATAGGGAAGGAATAAGGGCAGCAAAGACTCCCGATTCACTTAACGAGGCAGCCGAGATGCTATTGCATTCGCTGTCGCTTCAGAATGAGGAAGAGCCAACCGAACTTCTCGTAAAGACATACGAGAGCATTTCGCGTATATACTGGAATCAGGACTATCCCACGAAATCACTTCTCTATGCCAGGATGTCGCTCAAGGCAATGGAGCATATTGACAACGACTCTCTGCTTGTCAATGTCTATAACCGCGTGGCATCAAGTTATTACCTGAGTGACCTCAAGGACAAAAACGATAGTGCGATAGTATATTTCGACAAGATGCTCGAACTTGCCATAGCCACTAAGGATACGAGAAATATCATAAATGCATACAACAATCTTGGAGCCGTGTTCATATTGCAAGGCAAGACCGACGAGGCTCTGAAGATGTTCAGGCGCTCGCACGAAGTGCCTGACCAGTTGCAGCAAGACAATGCCCTCTATTATTATAACTGCTCACGATGCTATGAGAACAAGAACATGTGGGACTCATGCATAGTAGCCATACGTCATAGCCTCGCATACTATAAATCAACCAACTATTCTGCTCTTTCAAAGCTCTATAGAAGGCTTTACAATGCGGAGAAGCATCTAAGGCACTTGGATCAGGCCTGTCTCTTTGCCGATTCGGCTATGGAATACAGCGACAGGAGCATAGAAGAACAGCAGCGTGAGGATATCAGAAGCGTTACGGAACGCTATCAGCACGAGAAATATGTGGACAACCTCCGACTTCAGCGTACCCACTGGCTGATTGTACTGCTTGTCGTTGTAGTTGTCTTCGGACTTCTGTTCCTGGGCATGATGTTCCGCAACAAGCATAGGATGGTAGGACTTCAGCGCAGGATGGAAGCCTTGAACCTCCGCGTAGTGCGTGAGGAGGCAAGGAAACATGCAAGTACCAACATTCAGCACTCTGTCTCTGCATCGGAGGAAGGGGAGGATGCCCAACAGTCGACTGAGGAGAATGAATGGACAGAGGAAAAGGAAGAGAACCTCTCAGCGCTCTATCTTGAGCAGTTCAAGGTGTCGAAAGAGATATTCCAAGCGCGTCCGGCATACTCAAAGATACGTCAGCTGAGATATCATACCGACAAGAACTATCTGCCGGATGAAGAGCGTCTGCCGCTTATCGACAGCATCCTTGAGGTGTTTATTGACCAGTTGCAGAAACTCGTAGCCAGCTATCCAGAACTTACCGAGGACGAGTGCATATATGCTTTGCTTATCTTCGTAGGATGCAATAATGCTACGGCTTCAATAATAACGAAGACAAGTGAGGCTACGCTTCGCAAGCGCCGCTCCCGTTTCAAGCAGAAGACAAGCGAACAGGTGTTTAATCTGTTTATGAGAGCGGGGGAGAAATAAAAAATTAACAATTAACAATTAATAATTAATAATTGAGAATGGGGTTGCTTTCGCCATCTAAAAAAATAGGATAGAGACCCCTTTATTTGCAAAAGCTCATCAAGCTGAAGCAAGTCCCCAACCCTTTGACTTTCCCCTTCGGGCCGTCGATCTCTTCGACATTCCCCGTGAAGGGGCAAGGGGGAGGAAGGCGGCGGGGGAAGCCTCTCATTAATTTATTAAACGCAAAGACGCGGAGACGCGGAGAATTTAATATGACCACAGATAGCACAGATTAAAGGGATAGGCTCGCTTGCGCTCGTGATAAGGGAAGCGGATGTATCTGATGTATCTGAAATAATTTACTGAGTTTAATTTTCTGATAATTTACTTTCCAACCCCGACGCAAGTCGTATTTTCTTGCTTTCGCCATCTAAAAAAACAGAAAAGAGACCCCTTTATTCGCAAAAGCTCATCAAGCTGAAGCAAGTCCCCAACCCTTTGACTTTCCCCTTCGGGCCGTCGATCTCTTCGACATTCCCCGTGAAGGGGCAAGGGGGAGGCTGGCGCAGAAAAAATAATCGCGATAATGCCCATACGGCGATAGCTTCTTGCCCCTTCACGGGGAAAGATGTCCGCAGGACAGAAAGGGGTCGTTCTAAATGGCGAAAGCAACTCATTGTTCACTTAAACGATTTCTATTACCTAAGATCAAAATGCTTTATCATATTCCGAGCCTTTGGGGCTTGATACTTTGTTTCTGTATGGTCTTATGAGAATGGCTATGCTCATTCTCAACGTCCATCCATAACCAAATTATCATTCTCGTACTGAGAATCGGAATATGCTAAAGACAAAATATTATTCAAAATAGCTCCCTGCGGTCGTAAAAAAGGTTGGCGCATCATGCCCTTTCGCCGCATGGATAAATCGATTTCTCCTTCGTCGTATGGATTAATCTGTTTCCCTTTCGCTGCTTGATTTTTTACGACCGCAGGGAGCTTTTTGTCCTCGTATTTTGTCTTTCCGAAGTGGCTCCTGCTGGGTGAGGCTCATTTTCTGGGGAAGCCTCAAAAAAGGCTTGCCAAAGGAAAGGAGGACTCGCATCAGCTGGGATTTGCCACAAGCAAAGCCCAAAATGGAGACACTAGGAAAGTATTTTGATCTCGTTTTTAGAGAGATAACGAGTTGCTTTCGTTTTTTGACTGACAATAATTTTTCGCAAAACTCAACAAACTACGCAAGTTCTTCGCTTAGGCTCATCATGCTGAGGCAAGTCGTCGAGCTCACGTTATTTAGGTATTATTCATTTTCGCTATTCATTTTTTTACTTAACAGGTGCGTATTTTTGTTTATTTTTCCTAAAATTTTTGGTAGTCTGTAGATAATAGCATACTTTTGCACTCGGAATTTTAAAAAGGTTCTAATGTATTCAGGTTTTTAGGTTAAGAATGCTTATAGAGAAGCAGACTTCTACCCCATAACCTCCACGTCATCTAGCTAATATTCAAGAGGAGTCCGAAAATCTTTTAACAGAGTAGGAACATACATTAAATCAATTAATTATTAAAAAATCATGAAAAAATTATTAACCCTTATTGCTACTGCTTTTATTGCTATTTCTGTATCTGCACAGTCAGAGGCAGGCTCATTCACTTTGCAGCCAAACGTAGGTTTCACTTACACCACCGCTACAAGCGATTGGGGTAAAGGTAAAGATGGCGCTTTTGCTCTTACTGCTGGTGTTGAGGGAATGTATATGGTAAACGACAAGTTCGGTGCTGCTCTTGGCTTGAACTTTACTGGCTATAATATCAGTCAGGAGGTTGTAACTTCATTAAAAGGTGACACAGAAGATTTGGTTTGGAGCAACTACTATTTCAATGTTCCTGTAACAGCAAACTACTACGTAGCTCCAGGTCTTGCTGTTAAGGCTGGTATTGCTTTGAATTTTCTTTCAACTGCTAAGTTCGATGGTTATGACGAATTTGAATTTGACTATGGTTTTGTATCAGCTAAGGGTAAAGTGAAGGACTTATATAAGTCTACATTCTTCTCTGTTCCTGTAGGTGTTTCTTATGAGTTTAACAGTTTCGTATTCGATGCTCGTTATAATTTTGGCCTGGGCAAAGTTCGTGAGAAAATGGATGGTTCTTTCAACGCTCTCACCTTCACAGTTGGCTATAAGTTCTAAAATTATACAACAACAAATATACATCGGCTTGCAATCTAAATGGTTGTAAGCCGATTTTTTTATTTCCTGTAGAATTATGAAAAAAATCATCTTTTGGGGGTAATGATTTCCGCTGCTCATCTGTATAATAACGTGAGTTCGACGACTTGCTTCAGCCTGATGAGCTTCAGCGAATAATTCAAGACTGCGAGGGCTGAAAGCCCGACACCTAATAGGGCAGTCCGTAAGGGCTGTTATTTGGTAGAAGCGTGATTAAATGAGCGCTGTAAGTGCGACACCTGAAGACTTTAGGTGTCGGTCCTACAGACCTCATCCATCTAATATCGACAAATATAACAGCCCTATCGGACTGCCCTTTTAGGTATCGCTCCTTCAGAGCTCTTTCAACCACATGATAGTCAATAATATACAACTGAAGAAATTCATCGAACTCACGTTATAATAGATAAAAGCAAAACAGATTATCAACAAAATAAAATAAATTATCAAATGAAGAAACAACTATTCATGACGGTCTGCGGACTACTGAGCATAGTGGCTGTACAAGCTCAGCCATTGTTGAAAACACATGTTGAAACAGGTGACGTAGAAGGCATACTCGAGGGGAACGACCTCGCAGTATATAAAGCCATCCCTTATGCAGCAGTACTGGGTGAACTTTGCCAAGACAGGTGGTAATCCATGCGGTGAGGAACTGCCTTACTGGCCCGAATTCGAGGAAGGCAAAGCTACAGTAATGCAGTTTAACAACGGTGCATCTCTTATTGAGACGCCCAATAAGGAGCGCATCGCTCTAATAGACAATTTCATGAAATTCTTGCGCGCTCAATAAAACGCCTTTAGTCATTTTTATCATCACTTAGTATTCCTTTATGGAATACAGGATTGTTGAAAGAATCCTGACATTTGCCTGACATTGACTTTTCAGGCTAATGTCAGGATATTTTTTTTGATGTCTGATGTCTTATTCCTACCTTTGCGCCATGAAGCATTTCAATATCATCAACAATGTGACGGGCTGGACGGTATTCCTAATCGCAGCCTTCACCTATTGCTCAACCATTGAGCCGACTGCAAGTTTCTGGGATTGCCCTGAGTTCATATCATCTGCCTACCTCCTGGAGATTGGGCATCCACCTGGTGCTCCTTTCTTTATGCTCGTGGGTAACCTGTTCTCGCAGTTTGCCAGCACCCCTTCCGAGGTGGCAAGGATGATAAACACGATGAATGCCCTGCTTAGTGCCGGGTGTATCCTCTTGCTGTTTTGGAGCATTACGCATCTGGCAAGGAAGATTGTTGCCTCTACCTTCATCGTTATGTGCAGCGGCATTGCCGGCTCATTGATCTATGCCTGGTCTGACACGTTCTGGTTCTCTGCCGTTGAAGGTGAGGTGTATGCGTTCTCCAGTTTCTTCACGGCATTGGTATTCTGGTTAATCCTGAAATGGGAGGATGAGGCAGATTCTCCACGTTCCGACAGATGGATTATATTGATAGCCTATCTCATAGGATTGTCAATAGGCGTACATCTGCTTAATCTGCTGTGCATACCATCTATTGTTCTCGTATGCTATTACAGGCGTGCAAGGAAGCCTACAGCCAAAGGCACAATACTGATGCTCGTGCTCTCGGCTCTGCTCATTGCCGTAGTGCTCTTTGGCATAGTGCCAGGCGTGGCAAAAGTGGGAGGCTGGTTCGAACTCCTATTTACAAATGTTCTCGGAATGCCTTTCAGCACTGGACTCATAGTATATATATCGCTATTGGCTATCTTGCTTGCCGTGGCTCTATGGTTCACTGGTCAAAGGTCTAAAGTCGAAGGTCTAAGGTCTAACCGCCATCACCTATCATCCAACACCCTATCATCAGCATTACTCAGCCTCACTATGATGCTCATAGGCTATGGCTCGTATGCCGTCATCTTCATCCGTTCTGCTGCCAATCCGATGATGGACGAGAACTCTCCCGACAATATATTCGCCCTCGGTAGCTATCTCGGACGTGAGCAGTATGGCGACAAGCCTTTGCTCTATGGACCTACTTATTGCTCAGAACCAGAGATAACCGTTGATGGCAACGGGAAACTCATGTATGCCACGACAGAAAAGGGAGCAATTTACAGGCCCTCTCAGGGCTGCAAATATGTTAAGACGGGCAACCATATTGAGATGAAATATCCATCAAACCAATGTATGCTCTTCCCTCGAATACATAGTAGCAGACATGCGGAGCAATACGAGGAATGGCTTGGCGAGACTCATAAGCATCCTGTTGAATATAATATTCCGGGGCAGTACTACCCTGAAACAATAGAGATTCCTAGCATGGGAGACAACCTCAGGTTCTTCTTCAGCTATCAGCTTAACTTCATGTATTGGCGATATTTTATGTGGAACTTTGCAGGACGTCAGAATGACATTCAGGGACATGGTGAGCCTGAGCATGGCAACTGGCTTTCGGGATTCTCATGGCTCGACAACATGCGCCTTGGCGATCAATCTTTGTTACCTTCCGAACTGAAGGAAAATAAGGGGCATAACGTGTTCTATTGCATGCCTCTGCTGCTCGGGCTCATCGGCTTGCTATGGCAGTTCTTCCGCGATGATAAGAGCCGACAGCAGTTCTGGGTGGTGGCTCTCCTCTTCTTCATGACAGGCATTGCCATAGTGCTTTATGTTAATCAGACTCCATGCGAGCCTCGTGAGCGTGACTATTCATATGCAGGATCGTTCTATGCATTCTCAATATGGTGCGGACTGGGTATCTGTGCTATCTTCGAAGCGCTAAAGAGTAAAGTATATAGTAGAAAGAGTAAAGTAGATAGTGTAAAGAGTAAAGTGCTGGTTGCTGGCATCTTGGGTGGGATAAGTATATTTGTACCTCTCCAGATGGTTAGCCAGACTTGGGATGACCACGATCGCAGTAATAGATATATGTGCAGGGATTGCGGAGAGAACTATCTCGAAACAACTGACCATGACGCTATACTGTTTACCAACGGCGACAACGAGACTTTTCCTCTGTGGTATAATCAGGACACCGAAGGCAAGCGGACGGATGTGAGGGTGTGTAACCTCCAGTATCTGCAAACTGACTGGTATATCGACCAGATGAAGCGTCCTGCACTCGCCTCGCCTTCTCTCCCTATTTCTTGGACTCACGATGAGTATGTGGAGGGCGTGAATGAGCATATAGAAATCAATCCAGTCATTTCTGACAATATGAGAATGCGTGATACGATAGAATACATCATGAAAGAGAATCCAGAACTCGCTCATCGTCTCTGGGGTGATGATCCCTTTGAACTGGCTAATGCCATCCGCAGGTTTGTTCTCAGGCAATATGACAATCTCAGTCCAGAGGAAGAGGAATGGGCAAGAAGTCTCCCTGTATGTCTGCCAAGCGATTCACTTCATATCACGGTTGACAAGGAGGCGGTGCGTAGGAGTGGCATGAAACTCATTGGCGATATTCCTGACAGGATGGAGATTAGTATGAAAGGCAGGAAGTATATCACCAAGAACTATGCCCTTGTGTTGGAAATGATAGCGCAGGCGAATTTCTCCCGACCTATATATTTCACCATCGGTTCTGGTCCCGACTCATATGGCGAACTATACCATTTCTTCATTCAGGAAGGACTAGCATGGCGCGTCACGCCTTTCTACATTGAGGAGAACAAAATGAAGCATGGACTTGTCTCAACCATCTGCGACACAGAAAAGATGTTCACCAACATGATGAAGAAATACAGGTATGGCAACACCTCTATGTCTGGAATATATATCGACGAGACTACAGGCAGGATGTGCGCCTCACATCGTCGTTGCTTTGCGAAACTTGCCGTTCAGTTGTGCAAGGAACATAAGTTTGAAAAGGCTTTGCAGGTGCTTGAACGATGCGAAAAGGAGATACCGCCTTGCAATCTGCCACACTCATACGTAAGTGGTTCTCTGGATATGGTGGATGCCTATCAATTATGTGGCAAGAACCACGAGGCTACAAACATTTACAAACAATTGGAAAAGACATATAATGAATATCTGATATGGGAAAAATCAAAATAAACTACCTACTCATTGTGATTGGCTTGCTGTTCATCATTGTTGGTCTCTGTCTCATGTCGGGCGAAAGCACCACGGAAGGAGCCTTTAATCCCGAAATCTTCAGTCCTCGCAGAATACGATTTGCTCCTATCGTTTGCCTGTTCGGCTATCTGATAGAGGTCGTTGCGTGTCTGAAAAGCTAAATGGGAACAAATAAGGAATCGAGATTGTGAACTCCGTTTTTGTCAAAGGTACCGAAATCTTATGGTTGACGGGAGTTATGGGCAATAAAAAAGGGTCACCGCTGTGACCCAATCTTTGTTAACCTTAAATCTAATACTATGAAAAACACGATGCAAAGATATAGCGTTTTTTGCTCTTATGCAAATTTTTCAAAGTAAAAGTGTATTATTTACATCAATTTCTAACTTTTTGTCAAGCAAAGGTTACAATTTGTAGCCTAACCAAGCCTTCCCAAAGGGAAGGATGTTGGTTTGTAAAAAGAAAAAACACAAAGGGATGTTATGTAATTACTTTTTATTTGCATTACTATAAAACATCCTTCCCTTTGGGAAGGCTTGGTTAGGCTTTTTACAGCCACGTTGCCAATAGATGTGCGAACCATCCTTTGAATCTGTCGGTGCGTGTGCGCCACAGTCGCCAGCGTTCTTCTGTAAGGCGATAGCTTTGCTTCTTGTTTTCGTTGAACAGCCGTGAGAGTTCATCAGTCGTGTTTTTATCGATGATGATGGCATTCTCCTCATAGTCCCATCTCAGGGAGCGTGCATCGAGATTGGCGCTGCCTACGGTGCAGAAGCGTCCATCTACCATTATCACCTTTGTGTGATGGAATCCTCCTTGGAATATCCAGATGTCAGCTCCACGCTTCATGAGCTTATGTAGATTGTAGAAGGCACAGTCTGGCGTGAGGGGGATGTCGCTTTTCTCACCCATCATGACCTCGACCTTAACACCTCGTTTGATGGCTTTATACAGAGCCTTGCGTATGCTGTGTGTGAGGGTGAAGTATGGGTTGAGAATCTTGATGCTATCCTTGGCTGACTCAATGGCTCCGCGGTAGAAATGGCGTATCACCTTATTGGTCTTGTGCGGTTCGCGGTTTGCTATGCCCACCATTTTGTGATATGCCGTTGCCGTGGTGTCAGGCTTGAGGTCGTGGAAGTAGTCAGCTCTTTCCTTGCGGAAATATTGCTCTCCGTCAATCGTTTCTCCTGTAACACGCTTCCACATACGTAGGAATATGCGTTGGAGCGTGTTTACTTCCTCTCCGTCAAGTCGGCAATGCATATCGTTCCATGAGCCTATCTCTTCCGTTCCGTGGATGTAGTAGTCGGCAACGTTCATTCCTCCCGTATAGGCGATCTTTCCGTCAATGACCACAATCTTACGGTGGTCGCGGTGGAAGACGTGGTTTATGTATGGGAAGTTGAGAGGGTCAAATACGTATAGCTGAATGCCACGGGCACGCTGATACTGGACGTGTTCTTTCTTCAACGGACGGTTGTTGCTTGCGTTTCCGAAAGCATCGTATATGGCACGAACCTCCACACCCTCGCTAGCTTTCTCGGCAAGGAGGTCGAAAAGGGCATTGGCTATTGAGTCGTTGCGGAAGTTGAAGTATTCGAGATGCACGCTATGCCGTGCCTGACGAATAGCGGCAAACATATCCTTGAATTTCTCCGCACCATTGGTGAGAAGTGTTATGCTATTGTCATAAGAGAATGTAACCCCCTCTTTCCGCATAATATCGACGATGAGGGAGTCGGATGTTTGGGCAAATGAAACGGCCTCTCCCCCCGCCCTCCCCCGTAGGGAGGGAGCCGGAGCGCTTATTGAATCTCCATTTAATGACGATTTAGAATGGGAAGGTAGTAGGAAGAATAGAAAAATGAAAAAAAAGAAAACACAGCCTCTCCTTCCGCCCTCTCTAGTAGAGAAAGAGCAGGAAGACCAAGGAATAGTGTGTATATATTTATTGATATAGGATTGCTTGGTGGTAATCATTTCTGTCGCGCTCCGGCTCCCTCCCTACGGGGGAGGGCGGGGGAGAGGCCGTCTTTTTTACTTCACATGCACATCCCTCTGTGGGAATGGGATTTCGATGTTGTGCTCGTTGAGAGTATTGTAGATGCACTCGAGAATCTTGCCGTCATCGCCGTAGCCAGTATATACGCTTACCCAGACGATAACCTTGAAGACGAGGGCAGAGTCGCCCAGCTCCTTGAGGATGATGCTGATACCCCTCTTCTGGTTGATGCAGTCGAGTTTTGAGAGAGCATCTGTAAGAACCTTCTTGCATTCGGCTACATTTGTTCCGTAGGCAACGCCCACGTCAAGAATATGGCGCTCGTAACCGTGGTTACGTGTCATGTTCTGATAGTTCTTTGTAAAGAGCTGTGAGTTGGTGAATGCAATTACGGAGCCATCCATTGCCGTTACCATAGTACTGGTGTAGGATATGCTCGTCACCTTGCCTCGTATGCCGTCACAGACGATGAGGTCGCCAATCTTAACACGTCCGGTCATAAGGGCTATACCATAGTAGATATTCTCGAGGATTTCCTTTGATGCGAAACCGATACCTGTTGACAGACCTCCGGTGATGATGACGAGCCATTGGCTGCTCACATGGAACAGGGCGAGGCTGACAATGAACCAGATACCCCATACCACAATCTGAAGTACGTTCTTCACCATTACCAGACGTGACTCTGCCGATGTTGGGTCAGCCTTATAGAGATACAGGGCTACGAGGTCTCTGACTGTTCGGTTGATAAAGTTGAATACGAACCACAGGATGATAACCATGCACACTGTGGAGATGCTTAACTTGAAGTCCTCAGAGTCGATGTATTTATGGCTGAACATCTCCACTGTCTGTGTGGTGAGGTTGAATACCTCGGCTGCCCAATAGAGACTGATAAGAACGGAGCAAACGCTACATGCAGGGATGAACACCCAGTAGAAGAGGCGATAGTACCAGTTCTGTGTAATTGGTCGTTCGTCGATTTTCTCGAGTTTGCTGTATTCCTTGAACCAGTCACGTACACAGGTGATGGTGAGGATACATGTAAGCTGCATAATCCACCAGATGAGAATCTGTACGGAGAGCAGCGTGTAGCCAATCATTGAACTTATGAGGGAGGCAAGGAATACGAACTGTGAGATATAGGCATATATCACGTCGCTTCTGTCAATGTTCTTGCTATGACGGCGGATTTCGTTCCATTGCCAAAGGCTGCATATAAGCAGGATTGGAGGGAAGATGAGGTTAACAAGGTGATTTGGAATCAGGATGATTCGGAAACTGATGACAATGAAGCCGTTGAGAAGCAATGGGGCATAGATGCGGAAGGTGCTCATTGTCTGGTCGGCCTTAACACGGATAAGGATAGAGATGAGCACTACGCTGAGCAGCCATGCGAACTCGGTAAGCAGACCTGAAGCCATGATTATGAAGTTCTGGTCGTCCCATATCATACGGATGATGCCAGGGATGATGGCAAATGTCACGGCTGTTGTCGTCAGTATGATGAATGTGCGCTTGGCAAGGAATCTGTCGCTTATCCTCTTGAACTTGCCTTTCTTGATAAGTTTTGTAATAAACCAGCGCACAATAAGCTGATTCAGTATTACGGCGATAATTCCGAGAATGAATATTCCGATGAAGAGGTCGAGCATGAGCTTTGAATCCCATTGCGTCGGGGTCTTTGACTTCGTGAAATACTTGTCGTCGATGCTCTCCTTTGTCTGTACAAGATAGTCGCCAAAGCGTGAGAGAATGGTGAAGTAGGAGTCACCGCCGTTCTTGAAAATGTTATTCTGTATCTCCTTATAACGCTTGTTGGCGTAGTCGTTGAGGTTACGCAGGTTGTTCTCTGCACGGTTGTACATGAAGATGTATTCTGTGAACTGCTGCTGGTCCTCTACGAGCATACGGCGGATATTGACAGCAAGGGCAAGACACACGCTACGGTCTATTTTCTCACGTTCTGTCATACGGCGCGTAGGCATTGTGCGTAGGCAGTTTATGAGACTGTCGTAACGTGCAACTGCTACGTCGGCCTTGCTTGCGTATGCCTTGAAGGGGGTGATTTTCTTCTCGAACTCCTTATATTGCTTTGTAGCCTCATGACATGCGTATGTGAGGTCGAATACATATCCGTCCTTCTGTGAATAGAGCATGAGGGCATTCTGGTTCGCACGGTCGGTTTCCTTCATGATGGTTGCAAAGACACGCTGTCGCGAGTTCTTCGTCTGTGCCTGATGGGCTGAGTACTCATCGTGGTATTTGATGAGTTCCTGACGGAGAATGCTGAGAGTCATCTTTAGGCTGTCCTCTTTGAGAACGGCATTTGACGGAAGTGCGAATCCTGCAAAAAGAACTGCAAGAAATAGAATTCTTTTTATCATTTTGTTAGTTGAAATTGTATTTTGCCCGCAAAATTACAAAAAATCTTGCGCATAATCGATGTTTTTCCCCGAAAAATCGTATCTTTGCCATTCAAAAAGGTGAAAATCGATATAACAGTTCTCTTTTTAACATAAATAACGTGATGAAACTTATTGCTGATAGCGGAAGTACGAAGACTGACTGGTGCTTGTTCGATGATGAAGAAAAGGTGAAGAGCCGTTTTGCTTCTCAAGGCATAAATCCTTTCCACATGTCAGAGGACATAATCCTTGGCATTCTCAGAAACGAGCTGTTGCCACAGCTTGGTGCTGCGGGTTCTTCTATAGAAGAAATAGAATTCTATGGTGCTGGTTGTACGGTTGCAAAGATTCCCGTGATGAAATCCTTGCTTTCAGAAGTGTTTCCTTCTGCAAGGAATGTTGTTGTGGGAAGTGATATGCTTGGTGCTGCGAAGGCTTTGCTTGGGAATAAGGAGGGTATTGCGTGTATCTTGGGTACTGGTGCTAATTCGTGCTTGTATGATGGCGAGAAGATTGTCAGCAATGTTTCGCCTATGGGGTATATCCTTGGAGATGAGGGTAGTGGTGCTGTTCTTGGCAAGACTTTCATAAATGAGCTTTACAAGGGCGGGTATCAGGACTTCATTAAGGTTTTTGAAAAAGAAACGAATTTGACACAGGCGGATATCATTCAAAAGGTATATCGAGAGGCTTTACCTAATCGTTTCCTTGCTTCTTTGTCAAAGTTTATTGGCGCTCATGTCGCTGAGGAACAATGGATTGAGGATATGGTTGTAAATTGTTTTCGTGATTTCTTTAGAAAGAACGTAAGGCATTATAATCGTAAGGATTTGAGCGTTAGTTTTGTGGGTAGCGTGGCATATTATTATAAGGCACAGTTGATGAAAGCTGCGGAACTTGAAGGCTATACTATTGGCAAGATACTTAGAAGTCCACTTGGAAATTAACGACTTAGCTGAAAGACCGTAGTAAATAGGGCTTTAGGGTATATATGAAAAGAAACCAAACTCGGTGGTGGTCCTATCCTGAAAGGGATTTACAACGGACTTACACCGAGTTTGGTTCCTTGTTATATTGGATTATCTGTTTATTTGCTATTACTTAGCGTATGCAACAGAGCGGGTCTCGCGGATGACAGTAATCTTTACCTGACCTGGGTATGTCATTTCTGTCTGAATCTTTGTTGCTATATCGCCGCTAAGTGCCTCTGTCTCAGCATCGGTCATCTTGTCTGCACCAACGATTACGCGAAGCTCACGACCAGCCTGAATTGCGTATGTCTTTGTTACGCCTGGGTAGCTCATTGCTATAGCCTCGAGGTCGTTGAGACGCTTGATGTATGCCTCTACGATTTCACGACGAGCACCAGGACGAGCACCAGAGATGGCATCACAAACCTGTACGATTGGAGCAAGCATTGTGTTCATCTCCATTTCATCGTGGTGAGCACCGATGGCATTGCAGATATCCGGCTTTTCCTTATATTTCTCTGCGAGCTTAGCGCCATAGAGTGCGTGTGGAATCTCACACTCCTCATCAGGCACCTTGCCGATATCGTGAAGCAGACCTGCACGCTTTGCCTTCTTAGGATTGAGACCGAGCTCAGATGCCATTACTGCACAGAGATTGGCTGTCTCACGAGCATGCTGGAGAAGGTTCTGACCATAAGAAGAACGATATTTCATCTTACCTACGATGCGTACGAGCTCTGGGTGGAGACCGTGAATACCGAGGTCTATGGTTGTACGCTTACCTGTCTCGATAATCTCGTTGTCAAGCTGCTTCTTTACCTTAGCTACAACCTCCTCGATACGTGCTGGGTGGATACGTCCGTCAGCAACGAGTTGGTGAAGGGCAAGGCGGCAAACCTCACGACGGATAGGGTCGAAGCCAGAGATTACGATTGCCTCAGGGGTGTCGTCAACTACGATTTCCACACCGCAGGCAGCCTCGAGAGCACGGATGTTACGACCTTCACGTCCGATGATACGGCCTTTTACCTCGTCGTTTTCGATATGGAATACGCTGACAGAGTTCTCGACAGCTGTTTCGGTTGCTACACGCTGGATTGTTTGGATGACAATCTTCTTTGCCTGTTGGTTTGCATTGAGCTTAGCCTCGTCCATAATCTCGTTGATATAGGCTGCGGCATTTGTACGAGCCTCGTCCTTGAGGCTTTCAACGAGTCGGTTACGAGCTTCGTCAGCAGAGAGACCAGAGAGCTCCTCGAGCTTTTCACGCTCCTTGAGCTGCATCTTCTCGAGTTCTTCCTCCTTCATTGCGAGGAGTCTCTTCTCATTGTCTACACGCTGTTGGTACTGTTCTATCTCCTGACGGCGGCGTCCGAGTTCTTCCTGACGCTGGTTAAGGCTTATCTCGCGCTGTTTCAGACGGTTCTCGCTCTGCTGAATCTTCTGATTGCGCTGTTGTACTTCCTTTTCCAGTTCGCTCTTCTTGTTAATGAACTTCTCCTTTACTTCGAGGAGCTTCTTCTCTTTAAGTACGTTTGCCTCCTTTTCGGCGGCATCTATCATCTCCTTATATTTACCTGTGATAATATATCGGAAAATCAAGTAGCCTATAAGTGCACCGATTATAAGTGCAGCTACGGCTATTATTACATAGACCATATAGTGATATTTAAGTTAATTAATAATATTCTCAAACGTCCTGCTAATCGTGTTTTGAAATGGTAGATTGTACTTTAAAGTACGGCTTCTATTTCAGAAGTAATGGTTTTGAGAATATCATCGTATGGAGCAACATCATTCCTCTTCGATTCGCTGACAAACCGAAGTGCAATATCTATCATTGCGTAGTATAATATCTCCTTATCCGCCTTACGACCCTTCCAAACGCTGAAATACGCATTCACTCTCTCGTTTATGAGAGATGCTGCCTCACGGTAGAGTGGCTCCTGCTCGGCATCAACTTTGATAGAAATGTCGAGGTCGTATATGTGGATATTGATGTGTTGTTTCTCTTTTTTTACTTCTGCCATTTTTATTCTTTGTCACTTAGCAGGGTAATACACTGGTTTACATCTCTGATAAGCTTAGCGACACGATTCTTGGCACTCTCTATATCTCCATCGGTGATTTCTATCATCTTTGCAGTCTTAAGTGCCTGATATTCTCGGTCTTTCTCTGATACAGCACGTTCGAGCTCGGCAATCTTTTTGTCGCGCTCATCCACCATATTGTATAGTTCGCTGTTTTCCTTTTTTGTTTCCTGATACTTAAGTATCAGTTGTCGAACTCTCGTGGTGAATACGTTCATGTATGCATCATTAGAGGCCATCAGATAGTACTATTTCGGTGACAAAGTTAGTGAAAACAATTGGTAATACCAAATTTTTTCCTAACTTTTTGAAAAACTGATATTTTTTTATTGTTGTTCTGCTGGCTGCTTTTCTTTTTTCGCAAGCATTACTATATGATATACGAAATCGTTTACCCAGTTTTGTGAGAAACCGAGACGCTGGTTGTACTTACGGACGTTTACAACAGTTTTGAGCGTTCCTGGGTCGGAGAAATTGTTGCTTGTAAATACTTGATTGACAGTTTTTTCAGTAGCGGTACGGATGACGCCTTTGAAAAATGATGGTATTCTCAACTTGAATTTCATCAGGTTGCCCATAAGCATCATTGTGTCCTGGGTGAAACCCTGAAATTGGAGGAGGTATGGCTGGACATCCTGAAGCTTACGGCAGTTTTTGCCTACGCTCTTGTCGATTTCCTTGAAGAATGCATCATCATGCCCATACATGTCTTTCAGCATCTTACGACAACGGGTCTTTTCTCCAAGCCCAAGCTTGTTGTGTTCCGTTGGAACATGGAATGTGCTTTTGAAGATTCTCAGGTCAGGTAGCATAGCGATGTTTGTGATACCTACTTGTGCTGCAATTGCGGCCTGAAAATATACACGGATAAGAGTCATGTAATCTTGCATGCCTCCAATCTCGTTTTTTTCTTTTTTGTTGAATATTTTAGAAATTAAACTCATGTTTTTTGTGCGATTTTGTAATATTTGACCGCAAAGGTAGTATAAAAAATTAGAAAAAGCAACAAATATCGCATATTTTGAAAGTTTTTTTGGAAAATGTGTGAATTTCACGAAATAAAATATTAATTTTGCACTCACAAAAATTGAAAAACGATGGAAGATATAAGAGGAAACGACATAATAAAATGGGTGACGATGATACTGGACTGGAGTCTGGCTTGTTGTCTTTTGCCTGTTTTCGACAAATTGTTTCCACAGTATTCAACATCAAGTGCCATGAATGGCACTAAATCTGAGATGATGGTGCTGCTTATGTCTATTGTCATTGCCTCTTTCATGTTCCCGACGGTGATACACCGCCGTAAGATGAAACTTGGTGTGATGATGAGAAGAAATGCCCTTCTTGTCCTTGTCACGATGGTTTTCTTCGTCTTTACGTGTAGGATGATGTCAACGAGTGGAAACTATATCGTCTTTGGCGTGGTGTATGGGGTTATCCTTTGGATTTCCATTATGTCGCTGAGAGTTGTGGAAAGGGCATTGATCAATTATTTCCGTTCAAATGGTTGGAACTCGCGAACAATCTTGTTTCTCGGCAATGACCCTGCGAACCTGATTGTATATAATGAGTTGATGTCGGATCCGGCTACAGGCTATCGCGTACTTGGATATTATAGTGACTACTTCATTGACGGTGCACCAGGTTCACTCCGGCGACTTGGCTCAAAGGAAGATTTTCACGATGTAATGGACAATTATCCGAATGGTGGATTTGCAGTCGAGGAGGTGTATTGCAGCATATCTCATAGCGAGGCGGATGAGATGAGACAGATAATGGAATTCTGTGACAAAAATGTTATAAGGTTCTATTATGTCCCACGTATCTTCAGTAATGTCCAGTTGGCACTTCGTCCAGAGAAGTTCGGTGATACGGTGATATTCACCAACCATCATGAGCCTCTTCTGTTCTTGGGCAACAGAGTGGCGAAAAGGCTCTTTGACATCGTGTTCAGCGCATTTGTGCTGTTGATGCTATCACCGCTGTTCCCTTTTATTGCGCTGATTATCAAGATGCAGAGTAAGGGACCAGTGTTCTTCAAACAGTTGAGAACAGGACTTAATGGCGAGTCTTTCATGTGCTATAAGTTCCGTTCCATGCATGTGAATGCCGATGCAGACAGGGTGCAGGCAACAAGACATGATCCGAGAAAATTCCCTTTCGGTGAGTTCATGCGAAAGACGAACCTTGATGAACTCCCTCAGTTCTTCAATGTGCTGAAAGGTGATATGAGCGTTGTTGGACCTCGTCCTCACATGGTTTTCCATACAGAGAAATACTCTGCGCTTATTGATAAGTACATGGTAAGGCATTTTTCAAAGCCCGGAATTACAGGCTATGCTCAGGTAACAGGTTTCCGTGGCGAGACAGAGGAACTATGGCAAATGGAAGGACGTATCAAGAAAGATATATGGTATATCGAGAACTGGTCAATGTGGCTTGATATTAAGATAATCTTTATGACGACTCTGTCAATTGTTTGTCCGGATAAGGCGGCTTATTAGATTTAGAAATAACAAAAAACATAATAAATATAAAGATGGAAGAAAACAAAGTGTCTGTCGTGAAGCAGACAACTACTGACGACAAGGTCAGCGGCGTTTTTAATATCCAGTTTATATTGACATCGTTGATATTGAACTGGAAGTGGTACTTGCTCTCACTCATTATCTGTGTGGGGTGTGCTATGGTATATTTGCGTTATGCTTCGCCAGTGTATTCTATTTCTGCGAAAATGCTTATTAAGGATGATGACACTCCACAGGCTTCACGTCGTGGTAGTGCATTGCAGAATGTGGCAAATCTTGGTTTCATGACAAATACTTCAGGTTTCGACAACGAGTTGGAAATGCTGAAGTCACAGTCTCTGTCAATTGCTGCAGTTACAGACCTTAAGCTTTATGTCAACTACTTTGGCGTTGCAAGATTCAAGAAGCAGCTTCTGTATAAGAATCAGCCAATCAATGTTGATATGGATCTCGAACATGTAAAGGAACTTGAGGCTCCTGTCAATGTAGATATCGAGAGCGTAGGCAATAACCAGTTCAATATCAAGATTGACTATAAGTATGTTGATCCTGATACAGAGCAGTTGATTCCTGTAAATATTACTAAGTCGGCTCAGACTCTTCCTTGTATAATCAATACTAAGGTCGGTATTGTGACTCTTACTCAGAATGGCCGTAACTATATTTCAATGTCAAAGATTAAGCATATGAAGGCAATTATCAGTAATCCTTCTGGAGCTGGTATCAAGTATGCTTTCGGTCTTGGCGTTGAGCCTTCTTCAAAGACTACTACAATCGCCAATCTTTCTCTCAATGATGGTAGCGTACAGCGCGGTATTGACTATCTGAATCAGCTTGCCGTTGTATATAACCGTCAGGCTAATGAGGATAAGAATGAGATTGCGCGTCGTACAGATGAATTTATTAATGATCGTCTTGCGAAGATTAACGATGAACTTAATGTTACTGATGGTAACATTGAGACCTATAAGCGTAGTAACAGCGTTGTTGATGTTACAGCTAAGGCTGCACAGTCTTTGACTAATACGAACTCTTACGAAAGGGATCTTGCTGCTGCTAATACGCAGTTGGCCCTTCTCCGTAGCATTCAGGATGTAGTAAACCAGCCTGCTAATAAGTATCAGGTTCTCCCTTCAAACGTAGGTTTGACAGATGCGGCTTCTGTAGCTCTTATTACAGAATATAATAAAGGTGTTCTGGAGCGTAACCGTTTGCTTCGCACTGCTTCTGAGGTGAACCCGAAGGTTCAGGAAATGACAGCTCAGCTTGATCAGTTGTTGGAGAGCTTGAAGAGCGCTCTCGTTCAGGCTATTCGCAATGGTGAGATTTCACGTGATGCAATGGCTCGTCAGGTTGCTAAGTTCAGCGGTCAGATTTCTCAAACTCCTGAGCAGGAGCGCGTATTGACCCAGATTGGTCGTAAGCAGGAGGTAACATCTGGCTTGTACCTTATGCTCCTTCAGAAGCGTGAGGAGAACTCTATCTCACTTGCTGCTACTGCCGACAAGGGTAAGCTGATAGATACTCCAGTATCTAGCGGTAAGGTAAAGCCACGTAACTCAGCCATCATGCTTGGTGCTATTGTTCTTGGTTTCGCACTTCCATTCTTCATCTTTGTATTCATAGAGCTCCTTCGCTACCGTATTGAGGGACATAGCGATGTTGAGAAACTCACCAAGCTTCCTATCATCGCTGATGTAGCTATGGCTAATGAGACTGCAAAGACTAAGGCTGACATCGTTGTTCATGAGAACCGCAATGATCAGATGGAGGAGATATTCCGATCCATGCGAACGAATCTGCAGTTCATATTGAAACAGAACGAGAAGGTGATAATGTTCACCTCTAGTATATCCGGTGAGGGTAAGACATTCTGTGCTGCCAACCTTGCTGTGAGCTTCGCTCTTCTGGGCAAGAAGGTTGTACTTGTAGGTCTTGATATCCGTCGTCCTCGTTTGAACCATCTTTTCGAGCTTAACGACAGAACACACGGTATCACCAATCTCCTTACACGTTCTAACATCACAATGAGTGATATTGATGAGCAGATTCTCCCATCTGGTGTGAATGATTCCCTTGACCTCCTTCTTGCTGGTCCTATTCCACCAAACCCAACCGAGCTTATCTCTCGTACTGCTCTTGACGATGTGATTAACAGCCTCAAGGAGAAATATGACTATGTAATCATCGATACCGCTCCTGTTGGTCTTGTAACTGATACATTGAGCGTAGGACGTGTTACCGACGTTACCGTATTCGTTTGCCGTGCCGACTATACATCACGTAGCAGTTTCGATATGTTCAACTCTCTCGCAGAGGAGAACAAGCTGCCGAATGCATGTGTCGTAATCAACGGTATTGATATGTCTAAGAAGAAGTACGGATATGCTTACGGCTATGGTAAGTATGGTAAGTACGCACACTATTCTTATGGATATAGAAGCAGATACGGAACATACGGCTATGGATATGGCAGCTACACTCAGAGCCATTACGGAAATCCTAATGACACATCTGTAAAGCGTTAATATGACAATAGCTGTAGATTTCGACGGAACAATTGTGGAGCATCGTTATCCTGCAATAGGTAACGAACTCCCATTTGCAACTGAGACACTCAAGATGCTTATTGCTGAGCACCATAAGCTCATCCTCTGGACTGTTCGTGAAGATGAACTTCTTCAAGAGGCTGTTGACTGGTGCAAGGAGCGCGGAGTGGAGTTCTATGCCATAAACCGTGACTATCCAGAAGAGTCGCTTGAGAATAACAACCACTTCTCAAGAAAGCTCAAGGTAGATATGTGGATTGATGACCGTAACATCGGCGGTCTTCCTGATTGGGGTACTATCTATCAGATGATACATTACAACAAGACATGGAATGACATCAATTCCCAGCATCCTTCCTCTTATGAGTATGAGAAGCCGAAGAAGAAGTGGTGGCAGTTCTAAAATATGATTTGAATGAAGGATTCAGTAATTATAGTAAGTGGCGGAATGGATTCCGTCACTTTGCTTTATGAGTATGCCGATAGCATAGCTCTCGCTATAAGTTTCGACTATGGAGCTAATCATAATGCCAAGGAGATTCCTATGGCAGCAATGCATTGTGAGCGTCTCGGAATAGAGCATCTTGTCATCCCTTTGGCTTTCATGGGGAAGTATTTTACATCAAGCCTTCTTGAAGGTGCTGATGCTATTCCTGAAGGGCATTATGCCGATGAGAACATGAAGTCAACGGTTGTTCCTTTCCGTAATGGTATAATGCTATCCATAGCGGCAGGAATTGCAGAGAGCAGAGGCCTGAAGAATGTCCTTATCGCGAATCATGGCGGTGATCATAGCATCTATCCGGATTGCCGTCCTGAGTTCATTAATGCCATGGATGCAGCAACAAAGGCAGGCACATATATCGATGTAAGGGTGAAGGCTCCTTACACTAATATCACGAAGACTGATATCGCACGTCGTGGCAAGGCTCTCGGCATAGATTATAGTGAAACATGGTCCTGCTATAAGGGTGGGGATGTTCACTGTGGCAAGTGTGGTACCTGTGTGGAGCGAAAAGAGGCTCTTGAGGGTGCAGGAATAGAGGACAAGACCATATACGAATAGGCTGTTGGTGTGTGATGAAATGTGTACACGCAGATACTTCTTTACATCGCCTTCCAGACCTTCAAGTATGCCACAACATCTCGTTAACATCGTTCCTACCTTACCTACCCTTAGGGTAGGTAAGGTAGGTATCATTTTAAGCCTGCATTCCACGGAGCGAGTACAGCATTTGTTTAGTTCAATATGTTGAGTATGAACTTGTTACACACCTTGAACGAAACATAATCAGCCATATATTCATTGTTTTACCTATACATACCTACCTAGCTTTGGCTAGGTAGGTAAAGTATAGAGAAGTAGAATAAAAATTATATCATTATTATATATATATTTATCTAACAATTACTGTGCCATTTTTCATATCGAGATTACATATACACTTACCTACCTTGGCTAGGTAGGTATGTGAAGAATATACAATATATCTACCTGTATATCTGTAAGTTATGCGCGCGCCATCAAACCTACCTACCTAGCCTTGGCTAGGTATAGGTAGGTAAAAGTAGTGATTTTCGCCCCAAATTGCCTTCGTCGTACCTCCGATATGCCTCACCACTACCCCCGCTTCAAAAGCACCAATCGCACAAATCCCTTGTGATTAAAGCGAATTATTAGCGGGTTCATAGCGGAATTAGTGCGAAGGTGGAGGGAATAATAACCCCCATGTAAAACTTGTTAATGGACATCGATAATCCTTTTTAGACTATATCCCGGAGCATCGTATGCTTCTGCATCAAGTTCAAGTTTTCCGTCTCTTAAGACGTAGCTGTAAGGCAAGAATCCCCAAGAGATACCAGGTCTTGGTTCATGGTCGTATATGGATTCCTCTATGTCTGTGAAATGATATTGGCGTGTGCCAGTTGCTAAAGGTTGTTGGTCTTCCTTCATGTTGACTATCTGCATCTCTCCATTTATGGTAAATGTGATGGTTATCTCGCCTTCTTTGTATTCTTTATAATGTCCCCAACCGTCTGAGGCACCAACCAGATACCATGTCCCGATAATTCTTGATTCTACAACATTGTTGTCATCATCATCTTCGCTGCAACTGCTCAGGCCTGTCAAGGTCAAAAGCAGTAAACTCATCCATAGAAAAAAACTTTTTCTCATACTCATTTTGTTTGGTTTTAGAATTGTTTATATCCATATAATGCATGAGATGCAGAAACCTGGCATGAGAAATACAATATTTTTCGTAAATTATTGTACTCACATTAAACCGCATGAAAAATCCCCTGCTCAATCCTATCAGGAAAGAGCAAGGGATTTATTCTATATAACATTCTTCCATCAGGGAATGCTTGGTTAGGCTTCCCCATTGGAAAAGCTTGGTTATGTTTTAGATCTTCTTGAAGAAGTCGTTGCCCTTATCATCAACGAGGATGAATGCAGGGAAGTCAACAACATCAATCTTCCAAACAGCCTCCATGCCGAGCTCTGGGTACTCTACGCACTCAATGCTCTTGATGTTGCTTGAAGAAAGGAATGCAGCCACACCACCGATAGAACCGAGGTAGAAGCCCT
>Ga0326513_10000034_pt1 | contig 98124 bp, 172 predicted proteins | sample 2_2465_0518_D_FD_203654 | JGI IMG/M metagenome (GOLD analysis project Ga0326513, IMG submission 203654) | Bovine rumen microbial communities from UC Davis, California, United States - 2_2465_0518 | ecosystem: Host-associated > Mammals > Digestive system > Stomach > Rumen | place: USA...
ACCATTAAATACTTCAGCTTTTGAAATCGCCCGTAATTCATAGCCATTCCAACAGGCTAACCATGTAATATCAGAAGCAGCTAATCCTGATTGACTGTATGCTAATGCAGTACCTGTACCATTATATGAATCTGCAAAATATACTCGATTATTTGTGTCTATTCGTGTTACACAACGTCCAGTGCCAGAGCCATGTGCAGGTATCCAAATACCTCGATCTCCTGCTACAGCAGCATGCGCAAATAAATAAATCGAACCGGCACCAGAACATGCTCCCACATCACGTTCTGCAGTAGTATCTCCATCGATACCTGCCCATAAACTTCCTTTTGGAGTTGTAAAATTACCATTACAGAACTTAGAATAAGTAGAACCAATAATAAGACCTTCAGTATTTCCCCAGGGGTTATTGTCTGTTGCAAATGGAATAATTTGAATTACACCATTAGTATCTCCAGTATTATGGCGTCCAATACCAGGATAATAAGATTTACCATAAGTTGTAGTTTTATCCCAACTTATAATTTGAGTCCAATTTGATGTATCATTCTATATTTGTCTTATTCCACCACTAACATATGTTAATGTAGTCGCACTAATAGCATTGACTCCAGAATAATAAGCCATTTTATTTGCAGTACCTGCATTTACTGTAGCTTTTAATGTATAAGTTGTTGCAGTTGCTACGCCAGTAGTACTAATATAAACTGGTTGTTCAGGTCCACCTGCTGCTGTACCAGGAGTACTAGTAACTACTTCGCGCCATGCTTTTTTAGTTGAAATTTGGTCTCTAAATTCCATACGATTTGCCGCAGTTGAAATAGCTAATTGTGCATCATATCCACCATTATTATCCCAATTCATTTGTAAGACATTAGCATCTCCCATAGGTGGCTTACCATTATCAGTAGCACTAGTTGATGAAGAAGCTACTAAATGGAACATAGCACCTGCGCCAACATAATTTGCAGCTTTATTTAATGTAGTTGTTGTACCACGTGCTTCATATAAGTTAAGATAATTAGCTGCAGTAGCAGTACCAGATATATTAATACCCCATGTTCCAGAAGCGCCACCACCTGTTTTAGTTACTGTATATGTCGTATAATTTATCTAATCCAATACTTGTATCCAACCACTACTATTAGTAGAAGTATTTTGTATTGAACCATTGTTAATACGTTTATAATATAAACTATTTGCATTAAATGGAATAGCTAAATCAGTATAATAACCTGCATTATTATTATGGTTACATCTTAAAATATGCCACCATACCTTACTGTTACTTGTACCAGTAGGAGCATCATTAGTTTTAACTGTAGTAGATGGATAGCTACTATGATTAAAATAATTAATGCCGTTCCAAGCATTACTATTACCATAAGTTAATTCATTATTTGCACTTAATCGCTTAGTAGTTGTTGCTATTGACCAACCAGAACTACCATCTGCACTAGTACTTCCAGTAGTATCTCCTGTTAATTTAATAGTTCTTGCACTACTAAATTTAGTTGCAGTTGAAGCATTGCCACTTAAACTACCATAATATGTACCATCAATGCGCATATTTAATGTAGCTGAATTAGATGTTGCGCTTGGTGTCAACCAAATTACCCAATCACCAGTATTAGTAATTGGTGTTGCAGAACCACCCTCTGGAGTATAAGTTAAAGTAGAATCACTAAATTTTTCACCCCAAACCTGTTTAGAACCACTTGGAATATTCCAAGTAGATGCACTTGCGGTTGTAGTGGTTGCAATTGGTTTAAGTAATTTTGCAAAATCTGCCGTACTAACTGAAGCTTCACTATATTTTGTGCAAGTTTGAATATCTCCATTAGAATCAATAAAAACTGGTTGTGTACTGCTTCCTATAGCTGTTCCAGCAGTTGAAGTAGGAATAACTTTCCATGCTGTAGTAGTATTCAAAGCAGAACCATTAAAATTTCTATAATAAATTCGTCCATTAGAACTAAATCCTAATTGACTATCATAATTACCAGAATGCTTATTAAAATTGAATATACTATTTGCGTTATTAGAAGCAGGGAATAATCCTGTAATTCCATTAGATACATTATAAGAATATCTTAAATCACCAGTCCCACTCGCTGTCGTAATCGCGGCAGAAGTTTCTGTTGCTCCAGATAAAATACTGGTAGTAGTAGCAATAGTCCATCCAGTGGTACCACCATCTGAACTAGCACTTCCAGTAGTATCTCCTGTTAAAGTAATGGTTTTTGCGCTACTAAATTTACTTGCTGCTGCAACACTTGCATTAGCATAAGCAGTACAAGGTAAAACTTGTCCAGATGCGCTAACATATACAGGCTAATTTAGACCTCCTGTTGAAGAAGCACTTTTAGCAACAGTAACAACTTCACGCCAACTATTATAAACAGATGTATATCCATCTGTATCATTACCAGAAGATGAAGCGCTTCTAATTTGCATACGAACAGATTCATTTGCAGCATTAGCAGGGATAGAAATAGCAATCTATCCCATTCCTCCACCACTATCCCAAGGAAGATTTAATACAGAAGTATTAAACGATGGAGTGTTTGTTGCATCTTTATTACGTGACGTAGAATCGTAAATTAACCAAGTTAATTTATTCCCTACTGTTGTAGGATTAAATGCAATAGCTGCAGCACTTGCATTAATATGTCCTTGTCCACTAATACGATCAGTTGTAGTAGCAATAGACCATCCTGCGTTGGTAGTCCCGCCTGAACCGCTACCAGTTGTATCACCAGTTAATGTAATTGTTTTTGCTGCAGCAAAGCCATTAGAAGTAGTTGCATTACCTGTAACATTGCCTGTAACATTTCCGGTAACATTACCTGTTAAACTTGCTTTTATTGTCGCAGGTAATTTTAAAGTAAAATTAGCAGAACCATCTATATCTGTATTCGCTTGAGTATTAGTTCCACTATTATCAGAAACAGTAATAGTACGTTTGGTTCCCCATTTTGCAGTGGTAATATCTGCAGTACCATTAAACGATGTACCATTTATATTTCGCGCATTAGCTAATTTAGTTGCAGTTGCAGCATTACCAGAAATACTAATTCCCCAAGTGCCAGACGCTTTATTCTTAATATAATTATAAGCACAAAGCGCAGTTCGTCTATAAACTTTACCTTGAGCATTAGTATCAGAAAATCCATTATCAGAAGCATAAGATGTTAAAATTTCAGTCCCATCAGTCCAATTTGAACCACCAGAAATTAAAGAATCCGCGCCTGATTGTTGAATCTCATTCCATTTAGGCCATCTTGTCGCCTAATCAGGTTTACCAGTTACACCGCTCCAAGCGACTTGACTTGCTGAAGCTGCATTACCAGTAATACTAATTGCCCATTGAGTACCAGATGCTCCTCCTCCTGTTTTAGTAACTGTATAATTTGTATAATTTGCAGTATCTAATAGCATTCGATCAGCACTCCAAGCAGTTGCATCATTATTTGCAGGTCTCCAATGGATTCCATCTGTAGCAACTCCATTGGCATCACTATTAAAACGTCGTGCCCAAATTTCCCAACTACGAGAATAATCTCCGCCGACATGTAATATTGCAGCATAAGCCATATTGGAAATAGTCCCAGTCCAACTTCCTCCGCCACCAGTATATACTGCAGTTTTAGATCTATCTATATCTTCTTCAGTATTTACTGAAGTTGCACTTAAATACTTTGTTGTAGTAGCAATACTCCATCCATTTCCACTATTACCACCATTACCTGAACCTGTTGTATCTCCGGTTAAAGTAATAGTTTTTGCAGAAATAAATCCTGTAGCATTACCATTTAAAGTAGCAGTAATAGTACCTGCACTAAAATTACCACTTGCATCTCTCTTAACAATAGTAGAAGCAGTATTAGTATTTGTTGCGTTAATCCAAGTTGGTGCAGCAGATCCATTCGCCTAAAGTAAATATCCTGATGTACCCGCCGCAGTTGATGTAACATTTGTTGTTGTGCTATAATAAGCAACTCCCCATTGAGTTGCATTGTTTAATGTAGCTTTGAGTGAATAAGTACATGCAGCAGGTATACCATCACCAGTAAAATAAACTGGTTGATTTTGACCACCTTTTGCACCACAAGATAATGAAGTAGCAGAACCAGTTAAAGTTCCAGTAAAACCTACTGTAGCTTTAATTTTAGGTGCGATAAACCATTCATTACCTTGATTTCCTGCCAAAGTTAAAGAAGCTGGCGCTGCAACAGTATCATAATCACTAAATGTTAAACTAATATTCTAATTTCCTGCCGCATTTTTAAAATAAATAGCAGGATTTTGAGGACGAGTATTGTTCTAATATGCAACTGTGGCTGAAGTAGATCCTTGTAATACTAAAAATCCATTACGTCCACCATCTTCTGGCGCCGCGCGATATTCAGTATTGGGATTAGTTCCTAAAAATCCCTAAACATAACGAATCTTGAAAGTTTTACCTTTTAAATTACCACTAGCTGCCTTAATACCAAAATAAGAATACTCATAAATACCTCGTTTATCTGGCAACTAATTAGCTCCAGCAGTAGAAGTAGGAGTTCTCAAATTAGCATGTTGATACCATACTTTAGTCCAAGTATTAGCTGGAATATTTGTACTACTACCTGTATGATTAGTATAAAAATTATTCCCCGTATATCCATCTGCAGCAGTTTCTAAAGCAGTATTTTCATCATATCCAAATACTGCATCAACAGGTGACCAAATTTCACAAGTAAGAGTGAAATAATGGCCCCAAGGGATTAATACTTTATTATTTAAAATTACTAATCCTAAATACGCGGTATCCGCGGCGGTACTTCCACTTGAAACTGTTAATGTATGAGTCGCAGTAAAACGATCATAAACATCTGTAACTCCATTGCCTTGAATTCCAAGATATGCGGTAGGAATCATATTCTCTCCAGCATAATCCATTTCTGTTACTTTTGGCAATCCGTTTTCTAACCAAATAGGTATAGTTTTACTTCCTATTGTAGAACTTCCTAATTTAGTTGCAATACCAACTGTAATATCTGCAGGCTTTTTCCAAGCAGGTAATCCACTAGTTACAGCTAACAAATAATCAGACGTACCAATCGCAAGTTTGGCCAAAGTATTTGCGGCAGAAGCATATATTAAATCGCCTTTTGTATATGATGTTAAATTTGTACCGCCTCTTGCAATAGCTAAAGTACCGGCATTAGCTTTACTTACATCTAAAGCGGTAACAGGGATAGTAATATTACTTGAACCATCAAAAGACGTAGCGGTGCCAGTTGCGCCGCCAGAAATAGCGATAGTTTTTGCCGCAGCTAATTTAGTTGCAATATCTGCTGTTCCAGCAGATAGAATTTTCCCAGGTAATATACCATCGGTTCTAATATGATAATTAGTTCCATCGTAATAAGTCATATAAGAACCCGCTGGTAAAGTATAATTAGTAGAAGAAGAAGCTACACCATTAATATAGATTGGTTTTGCTCCTCGACTATTTATATTTAAAGTAAGTGCTCCAGCCGCAGTATTTGCATTTGCTAAAATAAGCATGATATAACTTTGACTCGCTAAAGTATAACTAGAACAACTTGCACTTTTTGCGGCGGTTGCTGCTCCAGTAGTACAAATAGCAGAAGGAACTGTATTACTATCGTAATTTGTTCTTGTCCAACGTCCTGTGGCAGATCCAACTGCAGCTAAACCAGAAGTCGCATTACTAATCCAAGTTAAATGAATAATACTATACTAACCATAATGTGTAGTCTAACGACTATTATTTGTATAAAATACTGGTTCTGCCGCAGTAGCAACATTGTTTGCTAAAGTTAATTGTAAAGTGGCTGCAGTACCAGTACCAGCAAAAGGTAAATAATAAGCTATTGTTAATCCATCATATAAACTTGATACTTGCGGCAAACTTCCGGTCCAAGCATTTGTTGCCGCAGTCTAAGTTCCTTTAACAAAGAAAATACCATTATTAGATATGCTTGCCCTATTAACAGTTAAAGCGGCCAAATCAACTGATTTGGCCGCACTTCCGTCGTACTCAACGCTCCCACTACCGGTATTAGTGAGGGTTAATTTTTGAGGGTTAACACTTTTATGCGTACTAACTCCTGATAATGGCAATCTAAAATCCGCCATAGAATTAGACCCTCCTTTTTCTCATTATAATAATCTTCTACAAAATACTGTAATAGTACCAGTAGTAATAGCAGATTCAGATAAAATTTCCAATTTAAGTCCAGTGGTAGAATTAGTAGTGCGTACTGTACGAGCATAAATACGAGAGCCGCCTAATGTAGATCCTGCTGCGTGAAGTAAAATTTCATCACTATCAGAACCAGATGGAACTGCATCATACCAGCTCATTACACCGGTAAATCTTTCTGCACTAAAATCTCCACCAGAAACTGCAATTTGAATCAACCAAGAACCAGTTGACAAATCACCTTTATGACAAACTTCTGTCCAACTATTAGCTGCGATAGAAGTAAGATTAAATACTTTATCAACGAATACATTACTTACAGCAGTATATGCTCCATTATTTACCTGTGGAGGACGAATATCAAGTTTGAAACTAACATTCGCAGTACTTTGTCCATAAGTAAATGTCTAAGCAGTACCAGTTGATGCTCCATCAACTCTATGTACTGTATAAGTTAATGTATACTTTAATTTATTAGCAGTGGTTGCTGTTGTTGCACTAGTAGCATTACCACTTAAAGCACCAGTAAATGTAGTAGCAGTAACAGTACCAAACTTAGCATTTTCTGGCATTTTAAGAACATAGCCACTAATTGAAGAACCATCAACAGATACTGCGTCACCAGCATTAGTAGCATCATAATCTTTAATAGTAAAATTACGTGCTGCTGCCCACCTAGTTGCAGTTGCAGCATTACCAGTAACACTAACTTCAAGAGAAGTACCACATTGAGTAGGAGTACCATCTGCAGCAATATAAATAGGTCTTGTAGAACTACCAACTTGAGTGTGTCCTAACTTAGTTGCCTCATCAGCGATACCCGTCAAATTACCAGTTACATTTGCAACAATAGCAGCAGGTAATTTTAATGTATATCCACTAATGGAAGATCCATCAACAGAAGTATTACTGCCTGTATTAGCACCAGTAGCATCAGAAATTCTGAAATTACGAGCTGCAGTCCACTTGCCTGCGCTATTAGCTACTTCTGCAGAAGATGCAGCACCTGCGGCAAACTCTGCATAAGCCATATCATTTGCACTTGCACCAACAGAACGTAATGTAGCATCGCTACCTGTTGCAGCATACAAATAATATAAAGTAGTTTTATTATCAGAATCAACGTAACGAACAGTATCACCAATTTGTAAATCATCAGCAGTGATAGCTGCTTGAATACGTTGTGTTACAGTTTGTCCACTAGTATATCCAATAGTAACAAATCTTTCTTGTGCTGCTTTTGGAATATGACTAATATCAATAACTCCACTAATTAAAGAAGCAGGAATATTTGTAATAACAGCAGGTACACCACTACTTTGAATATAAACAGGAGTATTTGTATCACCATAACCAGCAGTTAATGCTCCAGCTTTACCAACAGTAACATTAGAAGGATTAACCCAAGAAGGAGCATTATTATTACCATTAGATTTTAACAAATAACCAGAAGTACCAAAATCTAATTGCCCAAGAGTAGTAGTATCAGTAGCATAAATAAGTTTATTTTTAGTCCAAGAGTCTTTACCAGTACCACCTTTATTTACTGGAACAATTGTGGCATAAGTAGTTGCAATAGACCATCCACTACTACCATCAGAACTTGCTGAACCAGTAATATCTCCAGTTAAAGCAATTGTTCTTGCACTACTAAATTTAGTTGCTGCAGTAGCAGTTAAACTAATACTAGTACACTTAGTAATAGTACCATCCGCGGCGACATATACAGGAATGCTTGCAGAGCCTATTGCCGCAGATGTAGAAATCTTTTTAGCATAATCAGCAGTACCAGTTAAATCACCTGTGACATTACCAGTAACATTACCAATAAGAGCTGCTTTAATAGTTGATGGCAATGGCAACGTATAACTTGCTGCGCCACCATTGACACCAACAGCAGTACCAGTATGACTACCATCACTATCTGAAATCTAAAAATTGTGCGCAGATGCCCAAGTATTGGCGACTGCTGCAGACCCTGCAGTTGTTGCATAACCTGCGCGCCAAGCATCTAATTTATATCTTGTAACGGCTCCTGTAGAAGCATTTAAGGCATCTACATAAAAAATATTAAAGCCAGTATTGTCATTACTTGGTAGCGTAGCATTCTACGCTAAATATATAGTACCATCAATAACGTTGGTGGGGAGGGAGCCCGCCGCACCACGTTTAAACTTTAAGAGGACCTGGTCCGCCATAGTCTCCCTCCTTATTCTTCAACGATGTCAATCCACATTAATTGCTTTTCTTGAATAGCGGTTCTAAGTTGATTATAAGAATCCATAATAATTGCTAATGCTTCAGCATCAACATCAGTATACTATTCTTCAAAATCTTTAAAATCTAATGGTAAAGAACCTACAATTCGAGTTTGGAAAGGAATAGTACGTAAACTATAAACAACTTTATAGGTATCTGGAACATCTGATGCAGAAGTCTGCGCAAGAACTTCATCTTCATTCCAAGAATAGCCATTATTATTATCGGTTCGATTTGCTTCATTCCAAGTTATATCATTAATATGATAGAAACGAATAGCAAATTGAACATCACCTTGTTTTACAGTTAATCCTGCGTCAATTGTCCAGTCAAAGATAATCTTATCTTTAAAAGTGGTAAAATCTTTTACAATAACTGGAGCAACGCGAGCTGTACCAAGAGCATTGACATATTCTACAACAATAGAGCATCTTGCTAAATCTACATCATCAAACCAACGATCACACATAAAAGTGAGAGTTGTTGCTTTATGTTCATCGATGACACTAATAAAATCTTGGCATTCACTTGGAGGAATAATTTTACGACTATCCCAATCAATTTCAAACAAATGAATTTGATCAAGATTTTTTTGCTGCTCCAATGAAGTCACTGTATCCTACAGTGACTTCAAAACAGCAGCGTATGTATTCTCATAATAGGTGTTACCATCTTTTATAACAGTTCTACGTGCCATCGCTTACTCACTCCTTACAACTTACTCACCATCGTCGAGAGGATCTGGATCTGAAGAAGGAGTTTGATCACCAGGCTCTGCAGGTTCAGTAGTCTCAGAAACATGAGGAGTTGCAGGAGCGTTGGTTCCAGAAGCGGTATGTTCAAAGATAGTACCTTCACTATCATTGGTATCTACACGATTTAATTGATTATCTAAAGTGAACTGGGTAACAGCAGTTTCACCAGTGCCACCTTCACGAATTACAGCAGGATCATCATCAAAGACAACTTCAACTGCGGTGAACTGATAGAAACCAGCTTCACGGCACTCAAATGCAAATTCTCCAGCAGTTACAATATCCTTCAAAATCATAGTAGTATTATAGTCAGGAGAAGTCCACTGTAAACGATAACGAATCTTATGGAACTTATGATGTTCACCCTGAGTGACGCTAGCAGTCAATACATGAGTGTAAGTATTATATGCACTATTAAGAATAATGCCTTGAGGCTCAATACGAACATCAGCAGTACGAGTTACATCAGGCTGATAAGAATTGGTTTGATCCTTATTCTTAGTATTGTAAGCAATACAATAGTACAAGCCTTCTGCAGTAGGAGCATAAGTAGAAACTGCATCCTCGCCGATTTCAGGATTCTGTTCATCAACAATAGTATCTACTCCATCATAAATACGATGCCACTTGAAAGAAATCTTACCATTGACATCGTCACGATCACGTACCTTAACCTTAAGTACAGTACCAGAGATAGAACCATAGTTAGCATATGCCTTAGAAATTAATTCATCCTCATCAAGCCAAATATTAGTAGGATTAGGAATAATAACTGTATCACCAGCATAGATATAACGAACAGTAGAACGACCAGCCATCTGGTTACCAACCATAAGAGAGTAACGGCCAACACCATCTGCATAGTAAATAGATTCACGAGCATTTACATCATCAGTTTCATAATGCTCAATGTTCTCACCAGAAACACCCTGCTTAACAGCGTTAATCTGAGCAGCAGTAGCTTCTTCGCCTTCCTTAGTAAGACTACTATCAGGAATTGGAGAACCATCTTTATACCAAACAAAGCTTAAAGTCTGAGCAGCAGAAGTTGCAGCAGAAGTAGTAGCTACAACAGGAAGAGCATAATAACCTTCATTATCCAAATCCTTTTCGCCACCTTCAAGAGGAAGCAAAATAACTGCGGCAGGACTATCAACACTATTTACAACGCCAGAATACATTGGACGAGTATAAAGTAAATCTTCCCAAGATTCAGCTACGATAGAACCATCAGTCATATTGAAGTTCAAAGTAGTCTTAATCTCACAAGTAGCAATCTTAGTTGCATAGTTGTAATCAACTTCATGATTAGCATTAATGCTTAAGAAACGAACAGAGAATTGTAAAGTACCAGCTTCGCCAGATACCTTCTCACCAATAGGCCAACCAAAGTATACATAATCTTCGTCCCAGGTCATACCATAAGCATAATCAACACCACTTTGGAATTTCTCTTCTTTTGCGGCAGGATTATACCATTCAATATAACAGTGCTGTCCAGAATGCTCATTACTATCACCCTGTCCAGGATTTGCGAAAAGAGAAAAGTCCATTAAATCGTAGAAACGATTAATGCGGAACCAAACGATTTCAGCAAGCTGATCGCCCTTAACAGTCAAACCATTCTGCTTATATTGAGTAGGAACTTCAATTTCACGAGCATTAGCATCAATAATGAAAAGAGGTTCTCCTTCATTAAGAGCATTGCCGCGCTCATCATAAGTTACTTCCACTGGGATGCGTAAAAGATCATAGTAGTTAGTGTTTTGACGCAATCCATAAGTCTGAAGAGCAGAAAGATAATCATTCATATTATTGATATGAATTTCAATATTTCTCTCAGAACGAACTACGTTTTCCATTCTTGTGAACAAAGCTCTATACATATCAGAAGTCTTACGAGCTACTGCATCGGCCTATTCATAAGCAATAGGATCAAGAACATAACCCTTAGTAATCATTCATTAGTTCCCCTTTCTTTAATTTCATTATACATTTTTACAATCTATTCATAATAGCTTTTAACGGCTAAATGAATCTCTTGCGCTAAAGCAGTCTATCGTGTTAGCGCATACTACTCTGTTTTTAATGTACAAACAAAAGGAGTAGTAGTTAAAAATACTTCACAATCATCACTAAGGCACAAAATTCTCATTTGAACTTTTTCATCTTCTAATCGAATCTTCTGTCCAGGGACAATGTGATAAGTGGTGTGAGTTTTGCTATAAGGACGAACGACAGTTAATCTTAATATATCAGATAAGTTACTTTTTTGTCCTCGCAAAATCACATATAATTGATTACCTTTAGTTATGGAGTTTTCTACATTAAAGTTTAATTCATCAATAGATAAATTTCCGCCAGGTGCTACACCTATTGGTTGTAACTTTAAATCTTTACTTACCATCATATTAAGTGCCATTCTCTCAACTCCTTTTACGCAAAAAAGCGGGGCTTCTCAAAAATAAGAAGCCCCACTAACTTCTCTAAATAATATCAAAAACAATAAACATTATTTAGCTATTTCCACCCAAAGGTACTTCTTCCCACTGATCAATATCCTCTTCAGGAATTAAAACAGTATGAACCAAGCTATCTCCATCAACACGCTTGAGCGCATGCTGAGAATCTGCGGTGATTCTCAACATGCGTACGTAATAAACGTCCTCAAGATGGATGGGAGTATCTAAAGTTCCATTTGTACCTAAGTAACGATACCATACTTCTTTCTTCACGTTACTTTACTCCCTTCTTATTAAGCATTCATTGGCTCATTAAACCAAACTTCAATAATGCTACGATCCCATTGATTTACAACAGCAGAAGGATCATTCAAGATTTCATTTGTATAGTTTTTACCATAGAAATAAATCTTTTGTACACCATTCGAACCAGAAGAAGGATCAATCTCTGGAGAATATGGAAGATTATTCTGCTGCATCTTATAGACGCCGCCAGAAGTTAAGGTTGGGAAGTCAACTAAAAGACCATTTGAATTGCGGTCACTATAAGTACCGAAGCAAATAATTTGCCAGCCAGCCTAACCTAAACAGTTCATACCATAATTAGTTAAGTTATGGCTTAATGTTAAAGTACGGCTATAATTACCATATCCATGGTCAATTGCAGTAGTACCAACATTTTGTAAAGCATATTGTCCAATACTAGTTACATTATCTAAAGATGCAAAGATTAAAGAGTTACATCCAGCTAATGAATTAGTGCCCAAACTAGTGCAAGAGGTTGGGAAATCACACCATACCAAATTATATGCACCATAGAAAGCATTCGCGCCAATAGAAGTAAGATTTGCTTTATCTGGATAACCTTGGAAGAAAATATGAGTAATATCAGAGTTATGCTGGAATCCATTACCAGTATATCCTTCAGGTGGTAATGGTCCATCTTCAGCATATTTTCTATTGGTAATATCCCAGTCTCCACCAGGAGTGAAAGTAGTACCTTCAATAAGGACTCTCTGATATACAATATTTCCTAAGTCGTCCTGAGAACTTACATCAGGGCCCATTACTTGAACGATAGGGAAGGAAAGTCCTTCTCCATTAGTATAGAGCTTAGGAATACATACTTTACCACCAAGATGACGAGTTACTCCATAAAGTACGGCATAACCATTACGCGTTACATGACATTGTAACCATTCATTAGGAATTGGATTATCATAAACACTTTCTTCACGGAATACTGGCCAACGCTCTAAATCTTTCTAAGAGATTGTGCGCATATCAGTTACAACAGTATAAGTACCAGTGCCACTGTCACGAGCAACTGACCATCCTTTAAATGCCCAAACCTTAGTTAATTGCTGAGAAGGCTAAGTTTTGAAAGGAATATTCTTAGGAGGATATTGACCAACAATGCTACCAGAAGGTACTAATACAGTTTCATAAGAATCAACAGGAGGATTATCTCCACCTGCAACATATGCGTCATAATCTAAAATATATCTAATCTTATATTTATGCAATACAAATACTGCATAATAAGTAGTTTGAGCAATATTGTTATTATCAGGATTGACAAAAGTTACATTATAATCATTACTATGCGCAGGATAGAAATCAATTAAGTTTTCTAATACTTCGCTATCATCAGTAACTACGCTGCAAGTTTCAACAACACTATCATCAGTAGTCCAACCCATGAAATCATAGTGGTTACGTACTGGCTTAGAAGGAACAGGAACTTTCTCTGTACGTGTGCGCGCACGATAAGTTGCATGCTCTTGCTGAATACCTTCAGGACTGACAACAACAAACTTTGCACGTGGACAAGGATTAACTTGTGCTGCAGTAATAACTAACTTAGTTTCTTCTTCATCCAAACGAGCATTGAATTTAGTCATGATATCATACAAATCATATTCGTCAATTGCTGTACCAGAAGCATTATCTACATAAACTTCACCAGTAATAGTGGGCAAATATTTTGCACTAGAACCAGTAATAGAAGCAGCAGTCTGGAATTTCTAAGCAAGTAATGGTTGTCCGTCGCCAGTCTTAGTAAGAGTATTATCTTCATAATCTTGTAAGATGACTTTGAAAAGATTCAAATTAGGAATACCATTCTTAACTTCATTATTAGAAGGATCATAAGTCAATTTGTTATTATTTTTAAGATATACGCCACCAAGATTTTCTTGTGCATATCTAAATGTCTTATTCAAAGAAGCTAAAGTACTATAAGTCAAATCATCGTTACGTACCCAATATTCAGCTCCAGAGATTTCAGAAGCATTAACATCTTGTTTCTCGAAAGGAGTCCACTATACATCAGAACATTCAATACGTACAGTACGTTTGATTGTCGCATCAGTAGTAGACAATGCTTTATCCCAATACATTCTAATTTTCTCTTTGATGATATAATCAAGCATTTCGTAGCTGTAGAAACCTAATTTACCACCAGCGACAACATACTGATCCATTGGACAAGGAGTATATTTAGAAGTATAAGTTATAGGATCACTTTCCATAATACCTGGGATAGTATTATAAACTTCACGATGATTTTCTTCTAAGTAAGCCATCGCACCAGCACGATTTCCTTTATAAGTTTGATACAATACTAAGAAATCTTCATCAGTTTTAACACTCATCTTATCAGTAATATTCTCATAATATAATCCTTCTGCAGGAGTATTTCCATTATAAGAATAAGTAAGTTCACGATTACGTACTACTGTATTAAGAGCTTGAGACTGAATCAAATTCAATGCAGTCATTGTAGCAGGGAAATATGCACGACGTAATACATTACCTTTTGCTACATCAATAGTAAGCAAGTTAGTTCCTAAGGTCTTCAAAGTCTTTAACTTCAAGCAACCAGAAACATCAAGAGTCTGATTCAAACCTGCAATATTACTTACATCAAGAGTTTCAAGTAATGCCTTAGCATTAGCATTTAACTTACCTTCAGAAGTAGTATAAGAACTATCTAATTGTAATGTACCACTATTCATACCGCCATTCTTATAAAGAGGATTGTCGTTACCAATAATCAAACTATTCAAACGAACTGCGGCAGAAGCAAAGAACATATCCAAATACTTAAGACTTAAATCGCCTAAATCACGAATATATTCAGGACCATAAATATAAACTAACTATTGACTTAATGCTTGTCCAGCATCAATCTGCTCTTGAATGGAACTAAGAGGAGGAATTTTAATATACCCCTCATCAGTAACAATATCATAACGAGCTGGTGTAGTAGGAATTTCATCGAAATATGCAGAACAATACTGAGTCAAATAAGGTTGTACAGTAAAGGTTGCATTTGCATCCAAACCAGCCAAACGATATTGATTCTTTTGTCCAACAGGAATATCGCTTGCATCAGGGTCAGAAGTTCCAGTCCAGTTAGCATCATAACGCATAGAGATACTAGAACCACCTTGAGTACGATAAGAGCCTGCTAACCATTCAGAGTCTTTATAATTCAAACGATTGCGGAAGAAGGCAGTACGGTTAAGTGAACGGTCTCCTTGCGCGCAATAGAACATATCAGAGCGAGTATCTGGTTCACCACTTTGATTGACATATCCTACAGAACCAAGAGAAGGTCCGATATACTTATAGAAAGCATCGCAGTTCTTCATAATAGGAGTCCAACAATCTGCACTACGAGTATTGTAGAAATCAATTAAAGTTTGTAATTTAATACCATTATCATTTACACGAAGTAAGCGATAGAACTTCTTCAAATCATCTAAGAAGCAAGCAAAGAAATTATCCCATAATACAGAACCTGCGCCAGAGAAAATTCCATCTGCTTGAGCATTAACATCATAATCCCAATATACAGAACCAGAGTTGTTAATACCAAGTTGAGTATCTAAATCGTAGAAAATTGGATACCAAACGTAATTGCCATTAGAACCTTGTTCAGGTCCATAAGTAGCAAGCATCATATTCTTTTCACGAGAATCGTACAAAATAAGTAAGTCAGTAAGAATTGCATACAAGCACATATAATCAAAATTAAAGTGCTGACGTAATTCAGAACGGTATTTACTTAAACGATAATTCTTATTATCGCGATCATACTTTTCATAAACTTCAGAAATGGTCTTCTGATCTGTTGAATCTTGAGGATTGCGGCAAACAGTCTTATAACCAATAATCTGTTCATTAGAACCTTGTGCAAAAATAGCTTGACGAGCAAACCAGTTTAAAGGAATTGGCTCACTATTTACATCAAAGTAATAAGTCTTCATCCGTACAATTTGAGATTCGTCAGGAACGACTTCATCAACCATAGTGATTTCGCCAGTTTCTTCATCTACATCTTGTACTTGAATTGTCTTGGTACCAAACTCTAAAACTTGGAAATCAGTATCAAGAGTGTGTAAATATTGATCTTGAGGAACTCCATTACTATCTAATAATAAACCATTAATTTCATCCTCAAATATCAAAGCTGCACTAGCAATAGCACGACCATTTAAAGGATTAGTTACAGACCATCCATTATCATAAGCCCACAAATTCTCAGGAATCTTAGTAACAAGACCTTCATTATCTTTAACGTAATAATCACGTAACAAAGTAGGATGATTATTTTCATCTACAATAGGAAGATGATTACTATCACGAAGAATAAGAACATCATTGAAGTCTGCAAGAGCAGTCAATTTATGAGCTTTAGGATTCTTTTCCCAATCAGGCTGTCCTTCGTTGTCCCAATAATGAACATTAGTAGAATAAATCCAACGAGATAAATCCCAAATATTTCTACAATAGTTAGATAAGTTTTTACGTGCAGTTGCTTTAGTTGCACTTGGGTCAGAAGCATAAACACCTATTGCTTCACCTGGATCCATAATATGATAACGACATTCAAAGAACTTAAAGAAATCTAACTGATAATCAGTAGTACTATAAGCTGTGAAGTCATTACGTGTGAATCCAGTAAAGCCATGTTGGTTAGAAGTTAATTCCCAACATTCTGCGATTTCTTTATAAGTCGCAGGACGATCGGCAACTTTAATCTCTAATGGAGCTAAAGTTTTATTAACATCTTTTAATGTTTTTTTAGTCTTCTGAGTTCCAATCTTAGTAAAGTTTTCAGCAGCTTTAATCCACTCATGTCCATTCCAACCATATACATCAGTTCCGATAATATAACCGTCTGCAATAGCAGGAGTTTTACCTTCTGCGGCAAGCGATTCAGTATATGCAGTAAGAGCTTCAACGCTATCTTTATCGCCCTTATATTTTACAGGCATAAAATAAGTAGCTTCTGCATTTTTATTAAATTCAGTCTGAGCAGATCCTTCTTCAAATCCGAAAGCATCATCTTGACCTTTATGGATATTGAAGTTATAACGACCAATGAAAGTAGGAGTAGTTTCTCCGCCTTCAGGATCTTTAAAGTCCCAGAATAACAATGCAGGATACCCATAAACAGTAGTACGATAAGGTAAATCATTATCATCAAGAATTCTCTTTAATGGATGACGCAAATCATAACTACCAAGGTTAGCATCATTAACTGCGACAGACAAGAAATCAACTAAGTTCGCACCAGGAGTATTATGAGAAGAAGAACTATCCATGTAGTCTGCTTTCAAACAGAAACTTTCACAAACTAATCCATCTTTAATTTCAAATCCTTCACGCTCTTCAAATCCGCTACCATTCCAAACCTCTTCCGCGGTGTTAGGCCAAATTTCACGCTTAGCATCATCGCCATCCCAAGTAGTCATATAGAATGGGAATGCATTAAGATATGGATGTGGATCAGGCTTTTTAAACTTAGCTTTATAGTTACGAATAGGATAGCCTTGAGAAGAAGTTCCTTGTACGTCAAATTCAAAGTCTTGAACTTTAAATGACTTACGCTTAGAAGGATCTTCTTGATATTTATCTGCTGGATCGTAATAACGGAAATCGCAATATTTAATATTACCTTTCTGATAAGGTAATTTTGCGGTCTCATTATTTTGAGTTAAGTTATATGGATAACTCGAAACAACCATAATAGGAAGTCCGCGAGGAATCTGAGAAATATTACGTACACCAAGTTTTAATTGCTTTTGATAATTCTCTTCAAGAGCATCGCTTAAATGACGTGCAGATTCATAATCAATAGTAACGTAATCTAAAGTTTGTCCTTCACGATTAACGTACTTAGTAGTAATATGATTCTCTAAATAACGCTGACGCTTTTCATCAAGATTTGGCGCATCAGCAATCCAGTTCGTAACAATATCATCAAAATCAAGAGGCGCACCATAAACACGGATATTATACAAATCCAAATCGCAATAATCAGAATTGAAAATGAATTTTGCACTACCAGTATCAAAAGTTTCACCATTGATCTTAAATTCTTCCAAACCAGAAAGAACACCATTAATATAGATATATAAGAAAGCAGGCTCTTTACTTGCTACAACAGAAACCTTAACCTTTTCACCATCAGCATAACGAACGTTTACAGTATGTCCAGAAGATGCGAAGAAAGCTTCTTGAGTACCAAAACAGAAACCTTTATTTTGCCCGAAGAAATAACCAACTGCATTTTGAACGGTACCATCCGGATTGGTCTTAATAGTTTTAGTAATTTCAGTTTTCTCAATAATACGATTACCAAAACTATCGTAAATAGGATCACCATTATCATCTGTTGCATAAGTATCAACAGCAGTTAAGTTCAAAAGCTTAGAAAAGTTAATAGCATTGCGGCACTTAAATTCTGCCTCGATAGTGAATCCATTACCGACATCAGATTCTTGTAAAATACCATTGAAATTAACTTCAACCTTTGCGCCATTACTTAAACGCAATACTTCGTCGCCATCATCATCTGTAGTCCAACCATTGTTATACCAGTTGAATCCAGTGAATGTAGAAGTATATGAACCATAATTCCAAGTTCCGCGCTTAGAAGCAACTTCTTTATTAGAACGCTCTTTAGCAGTTAAATATAACAACAAGTTATCAGTTACTGGGTCCAAATCCATTGAACTATTTTTAGTAATAGTAACAGACCAAGTTTTACTTACACTAGTCTGAGCAGTTTGAGCTGTCATCTGGAAACTATTAGGCTGCTGAGCAATATCAGATACATAGTTAGTAATACGCCAAGTATTCCAACCAAGTAACTTATTGTCCCAAGTAACCTAAATAGGAGAAGTTGCTAACTCATTATTATTTAAATACAAGTGAGTTGAAACTTTCTCTAAACCTCGAGCATAGATAACGTAAGGAATTTCAATAACATTATAATTCTCTTCTGTTGTTACAGCAGGATAAGATGAAATAATAATTGGAGTAGAACCGCCTTCATCAGTAACCCAAATGATTTCATATTCATAAGAATCAACAGGGAAAGCTTCGCCGCCAATTAATACATAGCCATCAAAACGAATTATATGCATTCCATGAGGGATGTCCGCTAATTCTGGAACTGCACAATTTACAATAACAGAACCAGTATTAGTTACAATATTACCAATTTCATAACCACTTGCATTATCCATTGCTGTACTTGCCGCAGTAGTAACGATTTCTTCATCATCAATATAAGTACGAACAATACCAGTAACAGTTTTAGCTTGAGCGTCCAAGCCATTAAATACAAATGGGAAAGTAATAGTATTTAACAATCCAGTATCAGGAGTCTCAGAAGGAGTATAAGGCTGACGCTGATTCCAGCTATTGCCAGCTTTAAACTCTGCACGGATACCACTAATATCTGTTTCGTAAACTTGGGTAACACCATTTACCTTTAATTCAACATGGATAGTATTAGTGCCATTAATTAAATTGTTTGCAGGAATAGTGAAAGTCTTATTTACACGCAATTCTTGACGAGCATTGCTTAAATAAGTAAGCTCTTCTCCATTCAATTCAAATTTAACTGCACCCACTTTATCAGTTGTTGTTGAAGATCCAAAACGAAGAGTAATGGATAAAGGCTGGGTAATTAATGCACGAGCGGGAATGTCAGAAGCTTCAACAATGGTAAGTCCTCCGCCACCTCCTGCGACGCCACCACCAGCGATAATTTTTGTGTGTACTGTTACATTATGATCTTCATCTTCTGTAATTTTTATTACACGATACAAAACATTATCATCGGTGATTAAAATGTTATCAACGCTAAGCTTTTCAGCATCAATAGTGCCTCTATCAAAAAGATATTCATCATGTTCAATATCTCTAACAGGTTCACCATGACACTTTAAAAAACTTACATCTCCACCACCTGCGACGCGGTGACGTTTTGCTTGCGCATCGAAGTAAATTACATCATTATCGTAAGCAAAATAAACATTACCATCTTTGATTGGAGTTTTTGCAATGTCAGCAATATTTTCTTCTGTTCCGCGATAAACAGTAAAAGCATCAGTTGTAGATACTCTAGTTGTTACTCTCGCCATGTCTTAAAAACTCCTTTCTCTCTATATTAGAAAGATCCCCAAGTAAGATTAATTTGAGTACCATTGTTGTTTGCAGTAAACTTCAAAGTCTCAGAACTAAATGTATGGGAACCTGATCTAGCTAAGTTATGTGCATCAGTTATTGTATGAGTAACTGTTGCAGAATTATTATCTTGGGCAGCAGAAGAAGAAGTGGTTACAGTTGCAATACTGTTTTGAGTATCAACAGCAGTAAATGTAGTCTTCTCAATTCCAGTAATATGCCCAGTAGAATCTACAGTAACGCCAGTTACAGCTTGAATAGAAGCAGAACCTTGACTCTATTGAGTGATAGCGGTTCCTGTAGTATTAGTAACAGTAATTGTTGCATGAGTAATGATGATATCACGCGCAGTTGTACCTTGTCCAATAGTAATAGAATTATTAGCTGAAGTTACATTACCAAGGAAATTATTTTTACTATCTTTAAGTACGATTCCATGATAAGTATTATCATACTCTAAAGTATAGGTACGAACATCATCATCACCAGATGGAATATAAATCCAAGCAATATTACCAGAAGTAATATATCCATTTGCGTCCTCTGGAATAGTAGTATCATCTAATGTGGCAATCATCATATCACCAACATTACAACGTTGCCCTTCATATGTTCCAGCTGTAGTAATTTTATAAGTATCACCAATACTTACATTAGTAGTAGGCAATGCTTGTAAAGTATCCCAAAGATTTGCTCCAACAGAACCTCTGAATGTCATAGCATTCATTGAACGTCCTGCTTCACTAATAGCAGCATCAACTTCGCTCTTAGTATAAACATTAAGAACTGCAGTTCCACTTTGGAAAGTAGCACTTGATCCACCATTTTCACCATAAGTAATAGTAGGAGTAAGTCCGGCAGAAGAAATAACGTTATTGTTTAAATCTTTTACTTGGAATACATATTTACCAGTGGCATCAAAACTATCCATCAACTATTGAACACCACCGCCACCTGCAATAGTAATAACACCATTAGAGGTAGACAAAGTAATTCCAGTACCACCTGCTAAAGAAACAGAACTTGTTTGAGATTCAGTTCTATTAACAGTGGAGCCATCTGCGCCAGTACCTGTAGTAGTATTAGTGATAGAAATAGTAGCAGTATTACCGCCACCAGAAGCTGCGCTAATAGATGCCGCAGTAATTAAATTTGCAGTTCTAAAAGTAATAGTACCTTTAGTAGACGTACCATTCGCAATATTAACAGTATTACCTTCAACAACCAATAACTCAGCATCAGTAGTATAATAATCAATCGTTAATTGCTTATTAACATTATCAGTACCAGTAATAGTCTCTGTAAGAACAGCACCAGAACCATCAGTTAAATCTTGCGGCAAAGTAGACAAACCAGCTGCCGCAGATTGATAATTACTAATTAAAGCAGCGAATGTTGCAGTAATATTAATCTAGCGGAATGCGCCTGTAGAAAGAGCTTTATATAATCCTTTAGTTTCTTCTACATAATATAAAGCCTATTCATCTTTTGGCAAAGTAGCTAATTCTTGAATAGTTGCTGCTAATAAAAGTTGTCCAATTCGAATTCGATTAGTGGATGAAACGTCTACATACATTGCTTTTTCGTCAGTAGTAATATACACTGAACCATCAGTAATGGTTGCTGGTAAATCAGCTTTTAAACCACGTTTAAAAACAATATTAGCCATTTATTCACCCTCCTTTTCAAATATTCTCCCATTCTAAATGAACGTCATTAAATACTGCTGTTACATAATCTTCTACTGTAGGATAAGCAGTATTAGCATAGGTTAAATTACCTATCCGACTATCTGCAGGCTCAATCCATGCTCCAGTAATACCTAAAACATAATTAGCATCAACTCCATTATCTGGGACTCCAGGAACCAATCCAGGAGTGCTACCTTCAAAAATAGGAATAGATACTATTCCTTGAGCATTTGGTGTTAAAGGAGTATTATCAATAACAATTCCATTAACATGATTTTGCTCTAAAGCATCTACTCGTTCAATCAAAGAATTATTTACATAAGGAGTATCAGTTACGCCTACGATTGTTTCAAGAGTATTAAGGCGATTTTGTAATGGAGTAAAATCTAAATTTATACCTAATTCTACCCATGCAGAACCATTCCACACATACTCTTTATCACCAACTTGATATACATCGCCATTACGAGGATTTTCTACTGCATTTAAAGCTTCCATAGTTTCTAAAGAACCTTGGAACATAAATGCACTACCTAATGCAGCAACATCTTCTTGTAATTCGAGTATATCATTAATATTCGTCGCCACTTGACCTTCAACAATAGTTACTCTATCTTGTAAAGAATCAAGTGCATTTGCTAAACCAGAAACAGTTTCTGTATTCGGTTCATACCATCCTAAAACCAATTCTTGTTCGGCCTAATCGAAGACTACTCTCGGTTCTAGCCCAGCCTTCCAAGGATGAGTATTATTAACCTCTTGGACTTCATAATGTGCAGCAATATCATGTTCTTGATCGGCAGGAATATATCTATAATATTTAACGCCATAATCTTTTAAAGACAATAAATTATCTTTAAGTTCAATACTGACATCATCTACATTTGTTGCATGCGCCGATCCACTACCAGAGCCAGTATTGATTTGACGCCAAACTAAATCTGACGTATAAATATATACTTCTTCTGAGTCAGTGTTATTTAAGAGTAAGATATCACCAGGAATTACAACGACATCATCTATGATACGTAATACCGCATCTTCAAAGGTTTCTCCAGTTTGATAAGTGCCTTCAAAAAAATGAGGCTGACCGATTTGAATAAAGCCACGATACAATTCATTAGTATCAAGTAAGAAATATAAAATATTATCTTGAATCTAATGTTCTGATACGGCTAGTTCATAATCTTGTCGCGTACCAAATTTGAATACTACCTATGCCATCTACTTCAACTCCTTTCTAAGTGTATCTCGTCTTTTATTATTCAAAATCTTGCATAACAAATTAAAGGGGCTCGTCCAGAAAGACAAGCCCTTTTAATTTTATCCTCCAGCTGGAGGGTCTTCTGTAATTAATCCTTCTGCTAATAAAACTGCATGAATACGAGCATCAATAGCATCTCGTAAAGCTTGTGTTGATACTGTTGCGGAAGGATTTCGTTCATCCTATATAGAAACGTTATTAATCCAATTAGCCAATGCTTCAACAGCTAAATTCATACGTGTTTCCTTGAGTCGTTGAGTAATTGTTCCATCATCTTTTACAATATCAGTAATACGTCCACTTAAAGCAGAATCAGCATCGCCACGAGTGGTAGCTTCATCAGATAAAGCATCACTTAAAGCAACAATACGACTATCATTATCATCTGTTTTAAATTCTAATTTTCCAATAGCAACACGTAAAGAATCAGTACCGACAATAGAACTTGATGCTTGCGCTTTAGCATAATTGGTCATATTATAATCTAATACATGTTTTAATGTACCTGCGCCAGAAACAACTTTACTAGCATTCTCTGGTAAAATTTCTGCCTCTGCCGCAGTTAACCAACCTGTTGTAGTATTAGAAATAATTAATCTATTTTTATTCTATAAGATAAGACCAATGTCTTCAATAAGATCCCAAATCTGATGCATAACTCCCCAAACAGAGTCATCTCTTAATTTTTTAGTAACTCCATTATATACTAATTCATGGCCCATTAAAGTATTATAGCCAAGCATCATACCATAAAAGCTATCTTCATAATCAGTATTTAATTGAACTAAAGTCCAACGAGGAATTGCATAATAAAATTGTTGACCAGGACTTTGTTTATATACATCTAAATTTACTCGACAAAATTCATTACGAGCTGAATTTAAATAATATAAAGGACTCCATTGTATAGATGCATTAGTATCAATATTAGCAACAACAGTTTCGCCTTCGCCACTTGTATAGGTAACTGTGCTTGTGCCATTTTCAACATAATTAAAAGTGCAAGGAGTATACAATGGATAAGGTTTAAAGAACCAATATACTTTTGGTTGAGTTGTATTCCCTCCATTGGAGCTGTCTCCTAAATCATAATAAATCTTTTTACTATCTTCTACATTATAAGTAAAACATCCAGGAGTTAAAGTACTTTTATTACGTTGAACTGCAATATATCCATAAGCGTCTCTAATTTGATTTAATCCACCAATCATACAAGAAGTCTTATATGTTACATCTGAATCTGGATCAGAGCGACGAGTAGCCAATTTTGTATATCTATGCTAATCATTTTGTTCCCATCCATACATTAAATCATACATATCACAAACTGCATTACCAAGAGCAGGTAAATTAATATACCAATTACGCAAATCATCTGCAACAGTACCATTTAAATATACGCCAGTTTTAGGAGTATTTTCAGAAAAGTATTTACGACCACTTGCTGTTGCTTCAAAATTAATTCCATTAACAACACTAGCTGGAGCTTTAGTATGAACAGCTTTATTAAATCCTGCTTTATTATAATAAATACGAGCAGGTCGTGTTAACATCGGTCCAATAGTATAAGACTATCCATCCGCACTATCTACCCACGTAATATCTCTCTAAGTAATATTCTCATCAGAGTGTTGAGTAGTAGCATCTGTTACTACTGCAATCTTATCTCCCCAAGCTGCCTATACATGAAGATAATAGTCTATATTGGTTGAGTCTCTATCAAAATAAGGCGCTGTAGTTGTATATTCAGGAGCATCTACTGCTAAATGGAATGTTGGAACTACTGTATTCATTTCTGCAATCAATACATAGCGCCAACCATCTGTAGTGCTATCATATGATTTCATCCAAGCCGTAGAATCATATGAGCGTCCATACTATCTTACATCTTTAGCATAATTAGCAGTATAAGTAGTAGCTGTTGCACTTTCAACTGAGACATATTCTGTACCATTCCAAGTATAAAAACTATACGAAGTACCAATAGCGGTTAAATCTTGATAAATAACATCTTCACGAGGAATAATGCGCGAAGCCGTTTGAAAATAAGCAGATGTATAAAAATTATTACCATTTTTATATCCAGTAATAGGTGGTTCACTATATTCTACTAAAACAAAACGACCATTTACTACTCCATCTGTCGCAGCATTTTCATCCATAGCTTTACGACTACGATAAATTTTATCAAACTAAAATGCTACTCTATTGGCAGTTGATAAATTAGTTCCATAAAATCCCAATTCAATCAACTCCCTTGTTCATAAATAAAATCAACATATATATAAGCGGCATCATTACGAGCAATAGTTTCAAGTGATGTCGCATCAAATTGCAAATCTGAAATCGTAGATAATCCTTCGATATCTAATTCATATATTCCAGTAGATCCTACTACTACAGGAGTAGTATATCCATTAATATAAAATTTAGTACCTGGTAATGCCTAAACTCCTAACCGAACTAACGGATAGTATTTAGAAAATGCAGTACCATGCCGCATTTGAGTGGAAGTTAATCCACTAGGATAGTTTTGAGAACTACCATTAGCAAAAAAACGAACCTACCCTACTTTACGTGCCATCTCCATTTCCTCCTTATATTACTCGTTCTCCTGCACGGTTTGCAGTAATAGACATTAACCCATCATGTGCAAGAGATATACTCATTGATTTAATTAAGTAATCTCCATTAATTCCTGTTTTAGTATCTTGTACTAAAATACGAGTATTTGGCTCTAAATAATAAATTGGAATACTTTGTAAAGTAATTGTGTCTTGATAATAACTATGTTGATATAATAAATTATCTAATTCTTCTTTCGCACTCTTACCTTGAGAACTGATATGTAAATAAGAATTTAACCATGCATTAGTATTAATATGCTAATAAGCTAAATTCTCATAGCCTACTACCTATTCTGAGTGATCAAGGGTATTATCAACAAATAACATTTCTGGAGTTTCTCTATAATAAATAGCTTTTACCTTATCATCTTTTATTGCTTTAGCCCTGCGGCCAATCAATTGCGGCAAATAAGGTAATAAATCTCCTCGATAATCAATAAAATCTAACCAGAACAATAAATCCTATGGACGAGAAATGGTTACTTCTCTTGTTCTAAAATTATAAATAAAATTATCTGGATTCCAATATCCATTACGTCTCCACTTATTAAATTCTGCCATAGTCATTTTCTATTTAGCAACCTATTGATAAGCTCCACTATCTTGTAGCACATAAGTCATAGATTGAACCTCTACAGGATTGCCCGCAGTATCAAAAGTAATTGTTCCATCTTTATTATATTCATAATCATGATCTTGTGAAATTTTATACATAAGTGGCCAAAAAGCTAAAATATCTGCATAATAAGCATCATATCCAGTATTAAAAGAAGCTTGCCACTATTCGATTTCTTTAGACATTAATCTATTAGCTTTTGCCGCGAGTAATCCAGCAGTATCAGGACTTTCATCAAGATAATCATTTATAGTTTTTAATTCTCCCAATTTAGCTTGATATCTTGCACTATAATCTTCAAAAGGCTGAGTATAAGTAACTCGATTATGATTTTCATCATATAAAATATATACTGGCTAATTATTTGCTCGAGCCACATATTGTGCTTCAATTGCTTCCCAAGCAGCAGTATAAGCATCCCAGCGCTATTGATCATTTGAATAGCGTTGATAAATTGCACTAGTACGATCCCATAAATAATCATTTTGCATCTAAGTCTATCGGCTCCAAACTTCACTCATACCTTCCCAATATTCTTCTTGATATTGATTCGCTATAGCCATTACATTATTATTCCATTCTTCCACATGAATTTGAGCTTCTCGACGTAAAGCTACTTCTTCAACATCAGAAAAATCATAATAACTATAACTAGGATCTTTTCCATAAATAGCATTACCATTTACCATATAGGTACGCAATCTATTATATCCTAATACCGAAGCAGCAACAGTTGAATCTGGATCAGGATTATAACTCATAGGAAGGAAAGCGTCTACTAAACTATTATAATAATATGTTAATGGCCACATTGATGAAGTAATAAGAGTTGGATCATATTGATACATGCCTACTTTTAAACATTTTTTTAATCCCGCAATACGAGTGCCTGATAACATATTATCTTCTGCCATAAAATAAATTAGTTGCCGCCAATCATACCCAGTCATATCTGCTTGAACTGCAGATGCAATATCTTGTAAAAACTAATCTCTTAAATCATTATTATATGGTCGTTCATACCCACAATGAGTAATAAGATATTCCATAATATCTTCATATGCAGCTTCTTCTAAAATTTCTTGAGAAGCTTTACCTGCTCGAATATCAAGAGCCATTTGATTTAATGGATGGATAGAATTTTCTGCATGAAAAGCTGTACGATATTTACAACTATAATAATTAGTTGGCTTTTTATCAATAGCATAACGCATATGAATATCAACAGTTTCTCCACTCGCACTAGTTTTTTTACCCCAAATACTAAAGTCATTTTTAATCTATTTTAATTCAGGTTTATTCTAAATAGAATTTAATAAATAATTGCCTTTAAATTCATAACTATAAGGTGTTGCAGTAGCAGTTGCATCATAATACTTTTCTTGTGCAGCATCATTTACAACTGCATTAGACCATGATGAATTAAAATAAATTTTCTTTCTTTGAAAAATAAAATGCCCTTCAGTATCATAATAATATTCAAACTCTCCAAGCATTTCTACAATTTTATCTAACATTTGTACAATAGTACCATTAACATCAATAATTAAATCATTAGGATAAATTAAATCTGTTGCACGATATCCTATTGCGTCTCCACGAGTAGCTCTATTAATTAAATAAATATCCGGAGTGCGTGCATCAAACCACCCAGGATAAAAATCACGTACTTTAACAGGCTCTTGAATACGTCTACGCCAGCAATCCTCATAAACTAAATCTTCAGTTAATCCTTCTGCTAAATCTTCTGCTAATTTAGCATCAGTTATAGCATCTAAATTAATAGTGGCTGGTTTAATATCCCAATGTAAATTACCATTAGATTCTTCCGTCTAATAAACAAAACAAGGATAATCTCCCCGCCATTCAATTAATTCTACTCCACAAGTATCTAAATCATTAATATAAATATTATGATAAGGTTCTTGCGCATATGTATGGACTGCTTCTCGAATAATGGTTTTAATTGGGATATCTTCTTTTTTATAGTTACCATCATTATCAAAAATATAAGTTTTTCCAAAATCATGCGACGCGAATAAATTACCTCCTAAATCTCCATTTAAAAGACACATTTTATCTCTTCCCTGAATAGAAATAGTGTACCCACTATTATTTAATGTATTAGAAAAACTAGTAAGAATAAACATCCCTTGTGGGAACCAAATAATGGGTTCGTATTCTTCTGTAATATCATTCTATAAACCAATATAGACTTTAATCTTAGTTCGTAAAGTCCAATCTATATTTTGAATATCATTAGTATTAGCTACCATTGTAATATTACAAGTTCGACGTACTCTGGAGGAACCATCTAAATTAATAGTTCCTCCAGTAACCATGCCTTGAATTTCTGCAATAGGATTTTCATCCCAATCAAGAGCAATAACTTTTGCATAAATGATACGCTCATTGACTTCATCTAATTGTTTTAAAAAAGTCGTATCCAATAAAGGATTTGCATACATTTATCATCCCTCCTATTGCTCTTGTAATACTTGTCTTAAAATTCTAAAAAAATTAGAACGAGCAGTTTCATAATCTCGTTGATAACTTGCAATAGTAGTAGTTGTTACTCCATTATTAATTGAGGTATATGCTTTTTCTACTCCAGGCAACCATCTTAATCTTTCATTATCAGTAAGTCGATGGAACCGTTCATTTTCATATACATAATAAACATCAACATTTTCTTGAGTAATATTTGGTATACGTAATGCAGCAACATCATCGTCCATTTCACTTAATCCCAAAATAGCCTATTGATATCGTTGCTTTGCATTAAGATAAAGAGCTTTCGCTTCACGGACATCATCATTTAATAATTCACAACCATAAGTAACTCGACGTAAAATATAACCAATTTCTCCTTGTACACCAGCTCCCCAACTTAATTGGTCAGGAATATCTACTTCTCTACCTATTTCAAATGAACCCAAATGAGCAATATCAATTTCTTCATCTTCATAATAAACTTTAGTATCTATTTTATCTTCATTATTAACTCGTTGGTAAGTTGCTCCAACATAACTACCACCATCTACACCAGTATCATAACGATAAGTCCAATATCGAACCGCACCATTATTTTCAACAGTTTTATAAATAGTATCTGGTAAAGTTAATTCCTGTCCAGTTCGAATAGATGCCCACATATTAGCAGAAAGATTTTCTCCCATAACAAAACTGTTAATATTTCGTACATAAGCTTGTAAAGCATTTTTGAGTTGAGCTTCTGTTTTCTATGTCCACACAATATTTGCACGAGGTGTAAATCGAGCCCAACTAATAGATTGAATTGTTTCTTTCTCATTTGTATGAGATTGAATAAATTCTTGAAGATTACGAATACCAAGATTTTCAAGAGTAACTTCCTCTACTTCGATTTTAATAACATCATCAAAGTAACTAGCTACCTAATCATTGACTCCATAAGTAATAATTCCAGACATATTCTATGACCAACTTAATAAACGTAAATCATACATTTCCTAATCATAAGTCATTTCATAAGTGCCGGTCGCACCAATAGCAAAAGTAGTACCATTAATAGAAAATAATGAACCTGGATAAAATTCTTCAAATTTCAAATATTTGCAAGGCTCACCATTCAATAGATCAGTATTCTAAAGAACATTAATAACTCGTTGATATTCACTTGGCGTACGATTCTATACCATGGCTTCAATCTTTGCGGCACAAACAATAGTACCAAATTGTAGTTCTTTACGAACACTATTAGCTCCTTTAAAGAATCCTCGCGCTTCAAGATTTTTCATTGTATAATCTTCAACTTCATCTGCGGTACAAGTAAAAGTATGAAGCATACGACCAAGCTAATCATTAGGACTTAATGAAACATTGGTTAAGCGTACTATATAATTACCTTCTGTAGGAGATTTAACTAATTTAACTTCTCCATTATTAAGCCACTCTAATACTTTTAATTTAAATTTGCGTTCATAAGCAATATTTAAATCTGAAGGGTCTGTTGTATCTTCCCAAGTATGTTTCATTTTAAGTTCATCAGCGCGAGACATAAAATATTCATCATTATCACTAAGATATGATAATAAACCTGAAATAGGAAATTCTTTATAATTAATAATACCATTTCTAAAATAGAAAGGGTATTTAGCTCCTAAAGTGTCTTTTTTACTTTCTTTTACAATAGCCTTAAAAGAACTTACTTTAGGATTAAAACGCACTTTTAATTGACGCTATCCATCATATATAAATAAATCTTCATATTGAGCTAAAATTTCAGTAGTTGTATCAGTCTTTTTAGTCAAAGGATTATAAAATGTCCAAGGCGCCCCATCATTATATAATATTGCATAAATACGAGTTGAATAAATACCATAATCATTGTATTGCTATATAGCATATTTATAAGTTATACCTTGCTCAATAGCAAAATCTTTATAAAGCCAATCAGAAGGTGGCTATCCATATAAACTAAATTGGCATAACGTAGTCCACATAGAATAATCATCTTCTGCGCTCGCGCGCGAAACAATAAAACGACCAGTACATTGCAATTCTTCACCTATATAATTGCGGGCACCATGTAATTGTAATTTTATAAACCCATTATCAAAATCTGGCTCAGCAGATAATTCTGCGGTTAAATTCGGTGGAATACTATCTAAAGAAGTAATATAATATCTATCTGTTGATATTTCAAGTTTATTCGCAGTAATTACATTATAAATAATATAATACTTGCGGCCATAAGCAATATCCCAATGTAACTAATACTCATCCGTAGATTCATAAGGATTGTCGGTTCGATCATCCTATTGACTATTATGAGTTTGCCATCCAGATGATTCAACCAACCGATTACTGATACTATCATATAAATCAAATTTATATTGAAAAACTCGTTCAGTAAAATCTTCATTATGATAAAGCCCGATATAATTTTTTATATCAACATTTACAACCCCAATATCTAAACCTTTGAGAGATATTACTGGTTGACAAGTATATTTAGCGATACCAATTGTAGAATAATAACCAACTACATCATTAATACCGATGTATGCCAACTACATTTTATAAAACTCTCCAGTTGTTATATTAGCATAAATTTTTTTAGCTGCTTGAGTATTATCATCATCTCGACTACTAATAGGATCACTTGATAAAGTAAAAGTAACAGATTTATTTGCATTATCAGACCATTCATGATGACTAGCAAATTCTATTGAAATAGTACCCAAAAGCTAGTCAGTTAATCCACTTTTAACTCGCAATGAAAATCCTTTAATAGTATCTGCGCTAACTAATTTATTCATAGAAAAAGGGACTGTAATCAATACAGTCCCCGTCTAATCACCAGTTATTGCTTTGTAAAATGATGGGAGAGTTCCTCCTACAATTGGCGGGTATAATTTATCCGCCATGTATTATCCCTCCTGAGTATTTTCCTCATCATCAATAATAAGTTCCAAATCAGCAAGTTGCTTTGGAGTAAACTCCAAATCTTCCAAGAGAGAAATAGGGATCTTGCGTAACTGCACATCAGTAGTAAAATTATTCAATTCCATACGCGCAGTACGACACTCTTCTTCCATACCTTCCTTAATGCGGAAAATATTAGGAGATTCCTCTACAAACTGACCGGTTTCTTCATCTACAACAAGGAACTTTTGAGCGAAAGCCCGCTCCTGCTCTATATAAAACTCTTCTTCCTTCTTTAATGCAGTAATATCTTTTGCAAGGATAAGACTAAGTTTAAAAGGCATCTTCTGTTCTTGAAGGGCCTCAAGACCTTCGGTAAGAGTAGCAATCTGATTAAAATTAAGATTCATATATATTCTCCTTTATCTCTTTATTTAACTAACTGATGCTCCCGTAATTTTAGGATTAATGTTAGCTAAGGTATATCTAGTTGCACCATCTGAACGACTATAACAAGTACCAGATGCAGTACATCCAGAAGGCTTAGTTTTTGATGACGTTTTATAAGTCATCTCGCCATTTGCTGCTCCTTTAGCTAATGTAACATTTATAGTAAAATTTTTAGTACGCCCGCCCGGACTCTTAACAGCGATAGTAACTGATTTATCTCCTGTAGACACTACCGATGCCGAAATCGACTCCCACCTTGATTCAAAACATGCTTCCACTGCAGCCTATAGATCATATGATATTGATAATTGACTACCTGCAATTGTCCAAGTTACACTACTACTTAATGATCTAGGAGACCATGATGCTCCACCAAATATTGAAACACTATTACTTTGACCAGCACCTTGTCCAACAACAGATCCATTAGTACATGTTAAACTTCCTCCAGATAAGGATAAAGTCGGTTTATGACTGTGCGCTGCTGAAGCGAGAGCAGGTGAAGTTGCAGTTATCATTTCTCCATTAATTCTAGTTGCCCATACAGCAACAGAAGTTGTTCCTGCACCACGACCTCCACCACTAACACTCGGCACCGTTATATGATCAATAGCTCGTCCTAAAGCTTCATTGGCTAAATCTGCTGCACGCTACGCCGCAGCTGCTGCTGCTTGAGCTTTTCGAATACCTCTCCAAGCTGCTTCCATCGCAGCATTAGCACGATCTAAAGCTCGTTTAGCAAGGTTATTAACTGCAACAATACGATCAGATAATGCTTCTACAATAATACCTAACCACCATTCAGTTACAACCATATGACCTTTACGTGGATGAGGCTAGTCATAATCAATTTGCGCAGAACCAGCAGCAGTTAATATTAAATGATTATTACTATCGCGCTTAAATTTATATTCATCTTCTTCTAAGAAGATAGCTAATGAACCATAAATATGTTTCGCATAAATACTATATCCTGAAAAATGCCAATTAAGTAAATAACCCGTAGAACCTTGTGGCTTAAGAATACTAACCATAGGTGAACTACTAACTATTTCATATGGGTCAGATTCACTTGCTCTTGTAACTTCATATCCAATTTGAAGAGCAATACCTTTTTTACCGCTTCTTCCAGGACGAGATTCATCATTTGTAATATACAACTAATTTGCAATAATATCAAATGTTTTAGTTCCTTGCGCGCCACCATATTTTACATAAGCAAAATTCCAAGCGTTTTGAGATTTTCCTTGTACAGGATATACTCTATCATTTGTAGCTTCTTCATCAGTATAATCAAGAGATGCTTGATAAGCTGCAATCTCAGCTCGGTATTCAGCAATTATATCATCGTAATTATCTATAGTAGACTATGGAACTAATTCTGCGTATTTAAAAGCATTTTCATTATTATCTGTAAGAACAATTGTGTAGTTATTATTTTTTAATACATTGCCCGCGGTACGAGAATCATAATAAAATACAGAAACTGGAATAATTGTAATATCTCCAGTCAAACTTAATTTATGACCAGTAAGTCCTGTAGTTCTATCTGTTGTAGCCCAATAAAAATCTATAGAATTTTCCCAAGGCCATCCATAATATACTGGATTAGTTATTTCTGCTTGACTAATTCCTGCCTCTAAAGCTAACTAAGATTGTTCTTCTTCAATCTATTGATTCAAACTTAAAATTTCATTTTCTTTATCTTCAATTTGTCTAGTTAATGCAGCAAATCGTGCATTATTCATAGCCAAAGTATCAATAATGCCAGAAAGTTCTAATTTCTATTGCTGTAAAATTTCTAAATCTGTTTGTGCAGTTGTTAATGCTGCACTTTTATTTGCTAATTCACCATCAATGCGAGCTTTTTCTGCAGTCCAATAGTCAACATTTTGCTAAGCTGTTTCAGATAATAGTCCACTTGAACTATTTAATAAATTAATAACTGCTTGAGTATTAGAAATTAATGTCTATAAACGAGTAATTTCCTCGTCTTTATCATCAATTAAACCTTGAAGATAATTTCTTTCTGCGTCAGAAGTTGCCGCATTATAACGAGTAACTAAAGCCGCACGTTCCTATTGAGCCGTTGCAAGTTGATCTTGGTAAGCTGCTAAATCAGATTCAAACTAACTAACATCCATACCACCATTATCAACAATATCCTGCCAATATTGTCTATTATTTTCTGCATTTAATGAAGCAGCAGTAAGTTCTGAAATTTCTTCTTCTAAGGTTTCAATTTGATCTTCTTTAGCAGCAATCTAACGTTCTATTTCTTGTAAAGCAGTTAAGTCATCTCCACTTGCCAGCTCTAAACGCAATCGGTCTCGCTCTTGTTTTAACCGAAGCAATTCTGCCTAAGCAACTTCTAAAGCAGATCTTAATTCTTCCAAATGAGGAGAAGTTAAATTATAAAAATCAGAACCTTCTGCGGTATATGTTGAACAAGGAGTCCAATAATGATCATGTGCATCTATTAAAGCATTCATTTCATCGGTCTTTTCTTGGATTAATTGACCGATATAAGCGCGCATATCATCACCATCATCAACACTTGAATCTCCAATAGTTCCTTCTGAGCCTGAACCATTAGAGCCGCCACCAATAACATTCCATTTATAATTAGTAGTAACTACTGTGGGTACAATAGTAGGAGGTGGATTTAATAAACTAGCAAGAGTATCATCAATACCTACTCCACCCCCTGTTGCTGGCACACTATAAATATCAAAACCAGCAATAGAAAGTTTCGCATTATGCTCTAATGTACCTAACATAATGGTCGCATCTCGACCATTTAGCTCAACATTTTTATGCCATGCTACATTTTCTTGAATCCAAGATAACTTATAAGGATTAACTTCTACTCCTTCAGGAGGATTTAATGTAGCAACTAAACGACCATTTTCATCAACAGGAACTTCTTGTCCGGCGCGGGTTCCAGTAGTAAAAATTGGAACATAATGACCTAAGAAATTATCAGAAATAGACCATCCACCGATCATACCTCTACGAGCAAAAACAGTACCATCAGTTCGTAGCCCAAAAGTGATACCATCATTTTCATTACCAGCATAAATGGCAAAATGCCCATACTCTAATTCAATATATTCTTTTAAAGTATTTCCAACAAATTTTTCTCGAATTACTCTGGTTAAAGGTCCAAGATAAAATTCATTAAGAGTATCTTGATCATTCCAAGCATTTTTTAATAATTTTAATGTCTTTCGATCTTGTTTTGCAACACTCGTCCAATCACTTATTCTACTTGGCGCATTTGGATCACCTAAGAAAATAGTACCAAATTTTTCAGAGGTTGTCAATTTTACGCTCTAAGTCATACCATAATCTGTAATAAACCAAGGAGAAGTACTACCTATTTTTCCTGCGCGAGCAGTCATATAGCCTCTCCAGTTTACACTAAATAATGGTTTATGATAATCATTTTCTGAATATTCATTTTCCCAATCAGGATAATACCCACAATAAATAGCATATTTATGCTCTTCATCTAAACGATAAAGTTCTTGTAACTATTTTTCATATAACTAATTTTCTCGATTAATTAAAACCTAAACTGTTGCGTCATATAATGCAGATGATTTTGGAGTAAAGAAACCTGGCCAATGTTCACGCATATAATCCCAGTCAGATTGCGGAATAGTATCACGCTCAATAGCTAAGTAGTACATCTCCATTAGCTATTTATAACAATCTTGTAAATAAATTTCATAACCAGCATTACATTCTGTTATAATAGTTTCCAATACACTTGCAGTAACACTTTGTCCACTAGAAGTCCAATAAGGATTAATAGTGGCTACTGAAACCGCAGGGTTATGCGCATAAGCTGCTGAATAAGAATAACGACTACCCTAATTATAACTTTTTGAAGCTACATGAGTAGAATGATTATAAGTATAGCCTAAAATTGGCCCCATTGTGTATTGCCAACCAGTACGGTAAACGCCTCTTACTCTACCATCAGAATAATAATGATAGTGATCAGATGCGGCATAAGTTTCTTCATTAAAAATATCTGAAATATTTTCATTAATCCAAGTGGTATATGCAGTAGATTCTTGACCATATCCTACATCTTCAAGACATCTTGTTAAATAATTAGCTACTTCAAGATATCCCCAGCCAACATTCATGTAGTGATATGGATCTAATTCAAATACATCATTTGGTAAATCTCGAACTCCATCATGTACTTGATTTTTTAGCCACTCTAACATTTCAAATAACATTTCTACAGTTTCATGCAAATTTCGCCCATAAGCATTTAAAGCATCTAATCTTTCTAAGTGTCGAATATGAATACAACGATAAATTGATGCAACTCTAATTGCACTTATTGCTGAATTATTATATTCATAATCATCTGGTAATTCTGTTTTTCCTTCAGGTAAGCTAGCATTATATGTTGCCATATCAGTAGAACTTAATAAATTTTTAGGTCTACCGTCATATTTACTTCTTCTTTCAGGATCTGGCTCTGGATCTATATAAACTTCAACAGGACCTTCATATAAATTACGATAGTGCTAAACTACACTAGCATCATCAATCCATCCTCCAGTAATATTATAGCCTAAATACATATAACGACTATTTGGAGGAAGAGTGACACCAGTCTATCCAGGTATAACTTCTAAGCCTTCACCAGAAAAATATTGGTACATACCATGCTTACCAATCATCCAGTTACCAATTTTACCATAAGATGCAACGACACCACCAGTAGTAATCATGCCATGATTTGGATCTACAACAAAATAATCATGAGTTGGATCATTAAAAAACTTAGATGCCCAACGAGTAGTTTGTTTTAAATCTTCAACATCTTCAATAGAAGTTATATCTACACGACGTTTAACTTGCGCGTATAAGAAATATGGAGAATATCCATAATAAGAACCAGGTGTAAATTGGCTATCAGAAGTTTGTGTAATTGGATCTAAGTTTAAATAACAAGTACGATCATAATTACTAATTAAACTATATTTGCCATTAAAACAAATCTATCCTTTACCTGCTTTTCCAATAAAACCAGTAGCGTCATTTTTAAATCCAAATACCTAAACACCAGCATTAAATCCATATAAGCCAGGAATATCAATAGAACCATCATTATGATTGTGCCAATCGCCCATCATAACGCCACTGAATCTATTATTACTATCTTTAGTACCTGCGCTAATCATTTGCGCCATAATAGCATTATTATCTTCATCAATAGTTAACTGACCATCCCATGAATTAATTAAAGAAGAAGGATAAACATTACGACAACATACAATAGCCTAACGATAATAAGATTCTCCTACTTCATATCCTATATAAGTATAATAATCAGTATCCATTCCTTCTATCCAAGCCCAAGAAATACGAGGCTTATTAGTAGCAGGATCAATATATGGATCTAAAGTGTATTCAGTATACGCACCGCGCAATAATCCAGCTCCTTCAAGGATTATATCATAAGCATCTCCTCTAATAAGAGCTTTTTGTTGATTTAATAAAGCAGTATCTTGTCCACTTTGTAACCAAGCTTCCGCGGCGATTACTTCAAGTTCGTTTAAGTATTCTTCTGCATCATCTAAAGTATATGTTCGAGATTCATCCATTAATGTCCAATTATACTGATAAGCCATTTCTCTCAAACAATTATTTACTCGTCTAATCGTATTAACTGGCAATTCAATTACTTCATTCGTAGTTAATTGCGCTGCACGAGTACGAGTACTTATAAGTCTAAAGAACTCAGGAGTCTCTAAATCTACCCAAGTATCATTTGAAAGACGCTATTTCTATTTTAATTGCCATTCAGGGTACTCATAATTAATTTCATCATTTAACTAAGACCATTTCTAAAATGGACTAGCCAAATAATTAGGACTCTTACCATCAGATTTAAATTCTACTCTTGAAGGAACAGAATATTGATACTCTCTAACCAAATCTCCCCAGTTATTAGTTAACGTACATGCTTTATAAGCGCTTAAAGTATATGGCGCGCAATTACGCACTTCGACTTTAAAAATAGGCGGCATTTTATTTCTAACAAAACCAGTAATACCATTTCCTAAATAATTGCCATAAGTTGTAATATTAAGCGTGTCCCATTGAGAATGTTGCCAATCATCTGGAGAGATAGCTTCTCCGTTGGTCTAAGTAATCGTAGTTGGAGAGAGCAAATACCAATCAAAAATAAATCCCGCGCTTTCTGCTCTGCGGCCAAATCTATCTCTAACTTCTGCTGCCAATTTAAAACGTTGGCCTTCTTTTAATCCAACTGTTTCAGGTTCTACTTGATGAATAATAATAGTCCATTCTGAACCATCGGTACCACTACGGCCAAAGAAAAATTCTTTTTGTACATGGTAAGTATGTCCCATACGAACAATAGTAGCAGCAATAGTATTATTTGTATATCGAACGTCCCAAAAATTATTTATTCTAAATTTCTATGTTGTTTTATAAACGTACTATTTTTTTAGTTGTTTTAAATCTTCAGAGTCTTCTTCAGTACTCATATCTGCAAGATCTAACATTTCTATTGCTTCTGCATCTGTAACATCTGATACAGAATGAATCATAGTATAATTACCAGGGAAGTTCCATTTTACAGTAAAATGATCATCTGATTCATCATTTACTGTTAATGGAATATAATCATTAGATACTCGATTTTTCATCCAAATTTGAATATACCAATCAATAGTACTATAATCATTATCTGCTTCATCTCTAATAACTTTACTCTATTCATCATAAACAAAAAATGCATCTCTACCTTCTTCAACAGCAATATGCCCATCAACATAAGTGCCTTCTGGAGTAACAGTATATTGTTTGCGCAAAATCTTAAAAATAAAATCTGCATCAGATACTGCTCCTTCTTCAAGAGTAGTATCTAAATTAGTAAAAGTAATAACATCAGTCATACGATGCCCGCCAGGATATTTAACAACTGCGCGGAATCGTTCTGCTAAACGTTCTGGATCAAGTCTAACATTTAATGTAAATTTGTTATAATTTTTTTGTTCTCCTAATGCTGCCAATTCTTCCATACATAAACGACGAGCATTTTCAATCTTTCCATCCCACTCCATATCAACTTCCATGCGCCAATATGCAGCTTGTCTTTCATCATATTGATGAGTATCAATTTTTGCTTGAATTAAATCATATTGATTTTGTTTTGCCGCAGTATATTCTTTATAATGTTGTACACATTCTTTATCTGGAAAGTCTAATAAAAATTCATCAAAGGTATAATTAAATGATTCATAATTATCCATTAATCTAAAATTAGTTCCAGCATATCTTTCTGGTTCATTTGCGCCATTAATTTCTACATTATAATCATAACGATACCAATATATCTATGCGTTATAAAGTTTTAGCTATTCAGGAGTATTAACTAATACATAAGTATCTCCATCTCTATGTACCCAAATAAACTACATATGTTTATCTAAATCTAAATCATCTGTATCTGTAATAGTTAATGGATTAGCTCCATAACTAAGTTTATCATAAGTATAAATAAAAACTCGTTCATCTTCTACTTCATCGGCAGTCATACCCAATAATACTCTTAATCCACTGATGCGAATATTCGGTTGCTAATCTTTATAAGGAATTTCTCTACCAAATTCATCAATAAAATTATGATCTTGCCAAAAGTAAATAGAAATTGATTGAATTTCAAAAAACTTAGAAATATCAAATATAATCTACTGAGAACGAGGCATTGGATAATTATATGGATTACCATACATCTAATTACTTTTGAAATACAAAGTCTAAGATTTTATCTCTGAAGGGTTATCTTCATTAGCCAATGTAATTCCAGTAACCTCAATGCGCAATCCATAAGTACCAGACAATGGTGCATACGCACCTAAATAACTTGTCCAATAGGTATCAATGCCCATTTTAGTACAAACGGTTGCCGCAGACCGAGCACCTTTTTTCCAAGTCCATAATAAATTATGATTTACATCAGAATTCTCTGCATACTAAGCTTGTAAAGCTTGATATTCAGCTTCTCGCTCTTGATCTAAAGCAGCATATTTCTCTTCAATTTTTTTCTTAGCGGCTTCATATAAATCAGTTAAACGTTTATACTGAGTCTATCTATCTGCTAAACGACTATGCATTTCTTCAACTTCAGTATCATTCCAATATTGCTTCCATAAATTCCCCAATATTCCTGCGCGCTCACTATCATTAAATACAACAGAAGCTTGAAAAATAGCTTGCTATACTGCATCTAATGTCCACATAGGAATATCCGCAACATTAGAAGGACGAGCAACTTTAAAAATAGTCTACCACTTATTCTATACTTGCGCCAAAGTCCAATCAGTATCATCTTCTGAATGAACACTATTGGCACCTGCAACAATAACATCTGCCAAACAAGGTTTCGCAGGAGGTAAATATTCTGCATCAGATTTTAATTTAGGATCTAATGCAATTTCAATATTCTTTGCATCTTCTCCGGCAGAACCAATAACATTACCTTGACTATCAACCAAACCTTCAATTTGTCGTTGATAATTACTTGTTAATGTTGCTAATTCTCTTGCTTTATTTGCAAACTATAAATTCCATTTAGTTGTTAATGCTGCCATAGCTTGAGTATAAGCTGGATCAGCAGAAAGCTCTTTACCATCTTCTGGGTCATTAGCTTTATATCCTCTTGGCAAAGTTGGCGCGGAATTGCCAGTTAAATCTTCAAAAGTAATGAAGTTCTATAATGGAGTAGTGTATGTAAAAGGATAAGATTCTCCACCTTCCGCATTAATTTTACGACCGATAATAAACTTCTGTTTACTATAGTCACCAGAAGGAATATTTACATAAACTTCTTCTCCTACATGATACTCATTTCCATTTATAGAGTACGCTTCAAAAACCGTATGCTCTGTAGTAACGACGTAGAGGTCTTGCTATTTATTTGCATCCGATTTTATTACGCCTTCAATAGTTTGGTCATATTTTAATTCTTGAATCTTAGAATCGGTTATCATAGACACAGCCTAAAATAGCTGATCAGTAAGTTCATTAGTAGTAGCCAAACTATTCATCTCCTTTTTCTCTACATCTACTAATATTCAAAAATTATTATATAAGTCTTATCACTTTATACCCAATAAAAAAAATTGGGCGGAATTAAATCCGCCCAAAATTTTTATCGACGATTTGCATATTGTGCCGCACGATTAATAAGATCATCAAATGCCGCACTAATTTCATCACGATTCTCTGCGTTAGGAAATTCTGCATGAATTTCTACATTTTGTTGCATTTCACTTTGATTGCTTGTAACGGAACCTGCCGTAATACCTCCAAATGTGGATAACATTGCCACTGTTGTCATTTGTAACGTATTCAAAATGTCTTTTACTAAATTAGAATCTAAAGATGCAACTTGTTCAACAGCATTAAACATTTTTTCAGTATCTTTAGCGTTTAATATATACTCTGGTTTATTACGAGTTCCATCTAACCAAGCAGGTCCAGTGAAATCAGCAAGACCGCCCTCTTCATATTCAGTATAATTTTTAATACGCTTTTTCTTAATCCAATACTTATCTCCACTATTTGCGCCAGAAGTAAATTCAACATAAGCATATCGACCTTCGAATTTGAATACATCAAATTTATCTCCTCGACGGCTACCTCTAATTTTGCGGCCATTCTTATCATGAGTGCTACCCTCATTTAATGAACCATGACCTATTGCCCCATTATGATCATCTTGTTGCTGCTATTCTTGCTATTGAGGAGTAGAAGGAGTCTATTCTGGTTCTGGAAGTTCAGTAGGTGTATCTGGATTTAATGCACCTGTTCCAAATAGATCTAACCATCCACCTTGTTGTAATGAAGCTAATTGTTCAGCCATAGCTTCAATTTCCGCACGAGCTGCAGCAATAGCAGCTTGTAAATCATTCCAAGCTTGACTCTATTCATGAACCTGAGAATATAAATCTGCCATATCATCAACTAATTGAGAAGCTGCTTCAGATGCTGCAGCCATTTCATCATTAGTGTCTCCTAATGTTTCAGTCATACCTTGTAAGCCTGTACCAGTTTCACCAGACACTGCATCAATAGCTAATCTATACGCCTCTAACGCAGCGATCATATCATCAGAGCTTGCCTTCATTTCAGTCTTTAATGAGCCCCAATTAGTAATCATAGATTGTACATCAAGATTAATTTGATCTGTAATTTCAGTATGTTTCTCGCCATAATGATCGAAAATAACTTGCTAATTAGTCATTAAATTACTGGTTGCAATTCCATACTAATCAGAAATCCATTGTAATTTATCTGCATATTTTGCATCTAATTCTGCTAATTTTTGAATACGAGTTTCTTCATCATCAGAGAAAGCTAACATAATTTCTTCACGCTTTTGCACATAATCAGCAATAGTATCAAGATATTGTCCCTCTAATTCTTTTGCCCGTTCAGCAGATGTTTCATTAATCTATTGTAATACGTCTTCATATTTTTGTTGCTTTTCATCAATCTTATCTTGGTCTGCAGTATATTGATATCCCATATTGCCATTCTAATCTCTTATAAGTCTTACAGTACTCTTTGCGTTCTTTGCATTTTCTAAATCATCCATGGCTAACAATAATTGATATTGTAAATCCATCATCTTAACATCGTATTCAGTTAATTCATTTAATTCAGATTGTTTGTTAATAACTTCTTGTAAATTGCGGAAACGTTCTTTACTTGCTTTATTACTTGCATCATTAGCCGCTTTATCAATCTAACGATTCAATTTAGAAACTTCATAAAGTTCTTTAGATGCAGAAATGTATCTTTCTTGTTCTTCAGTATACCAGCTATAATCATCAACTAAATCTTGGAAAGTCTTATAAGAACCAGTTAATCCACGTTGCCAATCTTCACTAATACCATGAATTGTATTCTCATACTTATCGCGCAATTTTTGTAATGTCTATTCAGTATATTCAAGCAATTCATCTTGAGCTTCATTCATCGCCTATACAGCTTCCCAATATTGTCGTTGTTCAAGTTCAGAAAGTTGAGTAATATCTCCGCCGCACTTATTATAAAAATAAGATACTTCATTTGCTTTTGTTTCATACATTTCTTTTGCGCGATCAATTAATGTATCATAAGTTGCTAATTCATCTTCAATAATTTGATTCTTAAACCAATAATTTGTTTCTTGTCCCATTAAATCTAACATGCTCATAAATTTATCTGCTAAATCTACTCGATGTTTCATAACATTAGTAAATGTAGTCCATTTTTCTTCACTTTGACTTAATAAGTTACTATATGCTTCTTCAATTTCTTGTTGCTTAGTAAGCATATCATTAAGATATTGTAAAAATTTATCTCGTTCTTCTTTAAGATATTCAAAAAATGTTTGTTCATCAATATAATCATCTTTAGTTAGATTTAATTGTTGAAGAATTTGCTGTAAACGAGCTTCCATTTGTTCACCGGTTAAGCCTTCTTGTTCCATTAAATCTAAATAAGGTTTAATTTTTTCAAGGTAAACTCGATATTTTTGTTCAGCACCCCGCATACCAGTTGTACTAGTTGTACCAACTTCTTCATGAAATTCATCCCATATACGTTGCATTTGAGTCATTGTAGTTCTCATTTGTTCAGGAATGGTTTTAAATGCATTCCATCCAGTTTTCATTTTTTCTTTAAAATAATCATCAAATTTTTGTAAAAATTCAATATCGTTAACTTTAAGTTCAACAGCATAAGTAATTTGCTCCATGTTATTCGCAGAGATCTAACTAATCATATCAAGGACTTCATTATAGGCTTCTCTAATACGATCTAATGCTTCTTCATACTTTTGAATTTGTTCCATTACTTTATCCCATTCTTCGAACCAAGCATCAAATTCACTTTGACGTTTTTCTTGTGCGTCTGCACTTAGTCTATTCCATTCATCGATTTTCTTATTATAAGCATCAAACATTTTATCTTGATATGCATCAAAATCAATTTCTCCATTTTGATCATAAGTTGGTTCAAATCCTAATTTAAATGTTCCACTTCTAAGATTCCCATCTTCATCTGTATATTCATATTTACGACCAGATTTCATAAAATCTTGTAATATTTTTTTATCTTGTTGTGCGTATTTTAATGCTTCTTTAGCTTTCTATCCCTATAATTTAATTTGTTTTTCAAGTTGTTTATTTTCTGCTTTAAGAGCATTTAAATAATCAGAACCATATTTCATATCTTTTAATTTTTGAATACGCTCTAATTTATTTTGTTGCGCGCCTAATGTACGATCAGTTTGATGATATCGTTCTTTTTCTCGATTATCTTTATGTACTTTATCTCTTCTTCGACGCTCTCTTCCTCCACCTTTATTATGCGCAAGAATAGAATTTTTACCAACATAATAATTGTGATTATTAGATACTTCAAAATTAAATACTGGTAAAACTTTAAATTCAATACCGATATTTAAAATTTTATGCCAAGTTCCATTAGCAAATAAAACTTCATCATTAATTTGTAATTCAGATGCAGCAATCCATTTTATGTGATTTTGTCGTTTTATATAAAATCTATGAATGCCAGTTACAATTAATTCATCGTCTTCAATAAATAAAGTGTAAATTGGCTCAATAACTATATGGATCATAGTCTATTGAACTTTACTATATTCATTTCTTTTTAATTGCTCATTATATGATAAAACAATATCTCCTATTTGAATATCTTCAATATTTTTATAAGCATTTTGCATTTTAATTAAAGTGCCTGCGGCGAAACATCCTCCTCCGCCGCCTCCTTTATTATGAGCTAAAATTCGATTTAATCCAACATAATAATTATGATTATTTAACACTTCAAAATTATATACCTATATTTTCTAAACTTCAAAAGAAATATAATTAATCTAATGCCAAGTCCCATTTGCAAACATAACCATATCATTTTGACGTAATTCAAATACGGGTAACCACTGAATGATTTCATTTCGATTAATTAAAAATCTATGAATTCCTGTTACTTGAAGCTTTTCTGTTCCAATATATAATGTATAAATTTTTTCATTAACTATATGAATCATAGTCTAAACTACTTCATCATATTCATTTTGTTGTGTTTGTTCATTATATGATAAAACAACATCTCCTTTTTGAATATTTTCTATTTTTTTATATCCATTAATTGTAGCAACTAAAGTACCCGCAACAAAACAACCTCCGCCACCGCCAGGACGAGTACCTGTACCTTCTGGAAATTTTGGTACACTAACAACAGTTTGACCATCACCAGTTAATTCACCTTCTGCAGTTCCTGTTGCAGTACTTCCATTTGGAATTGAAACAGTAACTGTAGAATTCATTGGCATATCAATAGAGTTTTCTCCCTATACATCTTCCATAGTAGGCTCTCCAGGAGGAATAACTGTATAAGTAATAGTTCCTTCTTGATCTAAACATTCAGTAATCGCGTCAGGATTTTCAATTAAATATTCAACAGGTATTTCAATTCCTTGAGCTGCTGCAGCATCAGATATAGCCTAAAAATCCATACTTTGACCTAAAGCCGCTGCGCCTTCTGCATTAGTTGCAACATATTGATAAGCATCGCCAACTTTTTGAACTTGCATTCCCATATCTGCCAAAACAGTATTAGCGTCTTCTAAACTATCAAATTGAGCAACATAATCTGCTGCACTCATTACTGCTCGCTAAGTAGCATCATAAGCAATACCCATAGTATCTGCTAAACTACTCATTTCTTTATTTGTTAATCCTAAAGACTTTTGCATTTGTAGTAACTATGAAATATCATCTCGTTTTAATTTTTCACCAAATTTTAAACCATTTCCAATTTTATTTAATGCTTCTAATTCTTTTGCACACTAAGCTGCACTTTTACCAAATTTTGCCATCATTTTATCTAATTGCTAACTTAAAATGGCTTTTTCAACTTTTTCCATAGCTTCTATTGATCCTTTTGCCCATTCTTTAATATCTTCTAAATTATCTTTTACAAACTAAGTATCAACTGCTCCATCTAAATCGTTAAAATAATTATTAACAGCATCTCTCAAAGATTCATAAGCAGTGGTCTGCTATTCTAAAGTAGATGTTGAACTTTCTAAAATAGCAAAAGCTCCAGAAGTAGCTTTTAATGCAGCTTCTAATGCCTAAACAGCCTAAGTACATTTATCATATTCAACCGCAGCATTTGCCATTAATACAGGATTTTCTGCATTCATTTGATTAAATGACTCTGTTGTACCTTCAGTAGTAGCCAAAGCTTCTTCATACTCCTGTAATTCTTGACGAGTTTTGCCTAAAGCTTCAGCTGCATTATTTAAAGCAACTTGAGTATTATCGGTTAAAGACTATAAATTTTGCTAAGCTGCTTGAATAGTTGCATCAGCAGTAGTCTAAATACTCTAAACAGCTTCTTCAGAAATAATTTTTGCAACTTCACCTGTATCCATTCTTGCTTCATCTGCGGCCATTGGAGCTTCTTCTGTTTCAGTTCTCGCAGTGCTTTTATCAACACTAACTTTTTTACCATACTAATCAGTACCTTCTCCAATTTGTGCTTTAGTCTACTCTGCAACTAATGCTTTCTATTCTTCTACTAACTAAGTTTGGTCTAAATAATTCTAATGTACTTGCGCAGCTAAATCTGCATTTGAGGCTCCTAAAGCCTATAAACGTTCCCATTCCTAAGCTGTAAAAATTCCTTCTGTGCTTTGTCCTTTAACTCCGAATGCTTTTTCATTTTTTATACTCATAGCTTTTTGTAATAATTCCGCATCTCCCTATTGCCACTAACTATTATAAGCTTGTAATAAACTTGCCATATCTGTAAATTCTTGTCCATTAAATTTTACTGTTTGCTATAAAGCTCCTCCAGTAACTCGCTATTCCATATTTGTTCCATTTTGTTCAATCTATTTATTTTTATAATATTCTGGTGCTGCAATTACTGCAGCGAGAGCTTCTTGCCAATCACGATCACTGAATATTCCTTTAATTGATTCTTTTTTAGCTATTTGTTCTCCAGTTGCTTTATTTGTAATAGTTTTAGCTTCTTTATCAACAGCATATCCAGCTTTATCTAATAATGCTACAGTTTTATCCGTCATACCTTCAACAAATTCTGCGATTGAACCTGCATTACCAAACAAATTATCTACAACATCTTGCTAAAAAATTTCAAGTCCTTTTTCTCCACTATATCGATCAGATTCTTGTAATGCAGTACCTGCTTCATTCCAATTTGCAAATCCAGCTAAACCTCTTGCAGATGTAGCCATATCTCTTGCAGTTACTACATCAGGAGATAAACCAGATATATTTTCTTGCGCTTCTTTCCCTCTACTACTAATAAATTCAGAAAATTCTTCTGCTGTAGTCGAACCGGATGCAATAAAAGCATTAATATAGTCATCTATACTTTTTAAACCTTGAGATAATGATTTACCGCTAAAAGCAGCTTCATGCATCGCAGCAATAGTTTCGAAAGTACTTGTCCATATTGCTAATACTTCAGATGCAGCAGCCTATTCTGCTCCAACTATAGAACTAATTGAACTAGACCAATTATCTTCAAGAGATGTAACCACTTCAGCAAGAATTTCTTTTGCATCATCACCTGCTTGTTGACATGCCTCAATAAAAGCATTCCAATAAGTAGTCGCATCTGCGCCAGATCCTATTTCATTTATTGCCGTATTAAAAGCTTCTTTCATTGCATTTTGTACATTTGCCGGCAATGAACTGAAACCAGGCTTACTTAAAATTTCTTGGAAAGCTTTAGCTGCATCATTACCATTCGCTTCTAAAGCAGATTTCCAATTTATAATAAAAGTATCTGCTAAGCCTCTTGCCTAACGAGGATCTGTAATTACGGATAAACCAGGTACATTTTCTAATCCTAATGCTCCAGCATTTTTCGCACTTAAATAATCAATTTGTTTTAAAGCTTCTTGTGCTTGTGCTTGTGCAGCAACTTTTGCTCGTGCCTATATTTTATCTCCTTCACTCTTATTAGCTTCTTCCCATTTATCAGTTAATCCCATCTAAGATAATTTACGAGCAGTAGCAGTCCCAATTTGTCCTTTTTCTAATGCTTGCATTAATTCTTCGCCAGCACCTGCAATTTTATTATATTCTTTTTCTAATTTAGTTGCTTCCCTAGTGGCGCGTGCCATTGCGGCAGATATATTAACTCCAAGTTCAATAGCATCAGTTGATAACCCTTGCTAAGCTGTTTTAGCTTTTTGCATTCCTGTAACATAATCATTAAAAAACCCCATTAATTTTTCGTCGCCCTCTGCCCATGCTCGCTATTCGTCAGTTAAAGTAGATAACCATTCATCATATGTCATTGTCTCAGTAATATTATCAAACATATTAGAAGAATATCCATTATTTCCTGCACTATATGTTTGCATCTATTCTTTATAGCTAGCAACTAATGCATCTTGTGAATTTTTTAATTCAGCCATTACAGATTTATACTATTCAGCAGTTCTTATCATCGTAGGATCTTTACCTACCGCTAATAACTATTGAGCTGTTTCTGCAGTTAATTGACCCGTTTTTAAGAAAGATTCATAATTATCATGCATAGTTTGACTTAATGAAACCTATGAATTTAAACGCTCCTAAGTTCGATCCATAGCACTCATTTGTTTATTTAATTTACGTTGTTCTTCATCTTCTTCAGCTTTATCTCCCTATCCTGTCATTTGTGCAGCATTCTAATTTGCCGCCCTTGCTTTTCTCATCATTTGATTATACTAACTATTCCAATCATCTCTCTAAGCTTGTTTTTCTTCTTCAGTAGCATAAGCCTCTAATTCTTTGTCCGCTTGAGCCTACCAATGATTCGCTTCCTCAATATATTGCTATGCAGCATCATCATAAAATTGTCTAATACTAGCTCCAGCTGCTTGTGCGATTTCTGTTTCAGTTAACCCTTGTGTAGCAGCATATGTTTGCCAATCTTGAGTTTTATTACTTGCAGCATAAGAACTTACCACATTAGCAATACGACTTTTTTGACCGACTTCATCTTCAAATTTAGCAGCTCCTTTTTGCGCTTCAGCCATACGTTCTGCACTTTGTGCGGCTTCTAAAGCTGCTTGGCCAAAAGCTGATAAACCTTCTTCTGTATTTTCTAATGCCGCAGATAATTCAGTTATTGCATCTGCTTGACCAGATAAAGCTGCGCTAATTAATTCTTGAGCACTTTGATATTCACTACCTTCTTTTGGTGTCCAACCTGCTTCTGATAAAGTATTTTCCCAAGTTGAAGTTAAAAATTGATCCATAGTATCTTTGTTAACTGTAGCTCCACTAATTTCTCCATTAGTAATTCCTTCAAGGAATTCTTCCGAGCTATATTCTTTTCCATTATATTCAATTTTGCCTTCTTTAGTTGTTTCCATTTTTGCATCAGCACGATACGTTAATCCTGCTTGCTATGCAGTTTTATAACGAACATAATCCATACCTGTATATGTACCAGACTCATCGCCTATTCTAGCATGAGTGTCAGGTAAATAATCTAAACCAAGACGAGTTCGTTCAGCTTTCATCCAAGAGTCAACCATATTCTCATATGAATACATATCATTATTTAATTGACCTTGACGTGCCATTGATAAGAAATTTTCTACAGTACCATTTGCATTTGATTGTTTATATCCTTGCCACATAGCTAATGCTTGTTGCTTATTCGCGGCAATCATATCAATTTGATTAGATCCACTTGCAATACCAGAACGTATTGATTTAATCTAATTAAATGCATTAGTCCATGCTGTTGCAACTGCCTATGCTGCATTTTGTTCTAAAGATAACTATGTAGAAATAATAGAGCTCATTGAAGTACCAAATTCAGTAGCTAAATCAGTAAGAGATATTTCTGCCGAGTTAGCCGCTTCTGTTAAAGCCTATATGAAATTATCTCGGATTGTTTCTGCACTATCTCCAGCATTAATTGTTACTTGTGACCAAGCATTCTACATTACTTCTTGAAGATCTGCATCTTCAATTCCAGCAATCCATTCTTCTACCTAAGTTGAAATTTGTTCTGTACTATCTCCATGAAAAATATCGTATAAAGGCATTCCATGCTCATCATATTTCTACAATGAATGAATTTGATTAATACCTTCAGTTACATTTTGTATAGTAGATTCATACTATTTAGCCTATCCAGCGAATCCAGTCATTGTCATTTTAGATACAGCATTAAAACGCTATTCTGCAGTTGTTGCTCCTTCCCAAGCTGTCATAATACCTTCAGTGTTAATACCAGCTTGTTTAGCTAAAGTTAAATATTTCTGTAACGCATTCTAAGATTCCTATGATAAAATTCCAGTTTTCGCATCTGCAGCTAATGATGTAGCTAAATCACTTCGAGCTTTTTCAGCATTCGCAGTCCGTTCTTTTTCTAAATTATTTAATTTAGTTTGAGCTTCAATTTGTGCTTTATAATAAGCCGCAGTAGTTTGATAAGATTTATCAGTTGCATTCTATTTATTATTTTCCGCTGCAACAATTTTTTCTTCATTTGCAATTACTTGATTCTACCAATAAATATATTGTGCTCGTGCTTCATCAGTATCTAAAGAATCAAAATCTCCCATAGCATCTAATTGACTTTGCGCATAATTTTTTAAATCAGAATATTGTTGTATTTGTTGATCATAAAAAGCTTGAGATAATTCAGTTTGTGCATGAACTTTATCTATATATGAACTACTTCCTGCAGTTAATGTTTCAAAAGCAGAAGTAACACTTTCATCTCCTAAAGCAGTAACTGCATCATATAAATTTTCATACGCCTAAGTTCCTTGCTCAGGAATAGTTGCTAAATTACTTAAATCAATATTTGATAAAACAGACAAACCCTCTGTAGTATTTTGTAGCTATGTATTCATTGTATTTTGTTTATCAGTATATTCAGTAACTGCCATTGTATAATTTTCTAAACGAGCAATGGCCTCATCAGCTTCATCTAAAGCAGTTTGAGAAACAACCTATTTACTCATAATTGCATTTTTACTACGAGTATAATATTCTGCAGTCATTGGCTATTCTAATGCCGCATCATTTAATGCCTGTAATTCTTGTTGTTGGCGTTCTGCAGTTGTCATATTTGCACGCTATTGTTTCATTTGAGCTAATAAAAACTACTATCTTGACTATTTAGATTCCCAATTTATTCCTTCTTGATCCTATAATTGCTAATAAGTTAAACCCGTATTATCCATTAACGTTTGCCAATCTTTTGTTTCTAAATTATCTTTAGAAATTAATCCACTTAAATTTGTTAGTTTTTCTGAAGATCGTAATTCTCTAGTAGTAGATACCGCAGAAGTATCCATTGTCTAAATTTCTGTTAATCCATCAGCCATATCAGCAGTAAAATAATCTTGAGCACGCAATCTACTTTCAAAACTGTCTAATGTAGCTAAATCATTTCGTATTTGCGCAGCTCTATTTTCATCTGCGGTAATTAATTCAGTTTGTAACTCTTCTCTTTTCTCTTGAATTCCATTATATAAATTTGTTAAAGATTCTGGTGTTGTCTCTGCATCAAATACAACCTTATCTGCATTTGATTCACTAATTGACTAATAAGCTTTTGGTTTCCCATCTTCCCCAACTAAAGTTCTAAGAAGTTTACCATCCAATAAACCACTACGAGCAATATCTCCATAAGTAGCTTTTAAATCTTCATATACCTCTTCTTGCCATTGTTTTTCATTTTCTTCCATAATAGTTTGATATTGTGATAATCCTTGCGCTTGAGCTTCTGTTCGAACTTCATTCATCTATGAAGCCATTAATTGTAACATTTCTTGCTAATGTACTGCATCACTATTAATAAATTCATCCCATTTGCTCTCATATAATTCAGCATCATTTATACTGCCTTTTTGACCGCTATAAAAAGACTAAAATAAAGACTAAGCTGCACTTTTATTTTCTGCCTTAGTATCAAAAGTTCCTACATTTTTATAGACTTCCTAAAATGATTCTTCTGATAAACCAATTAACTAATCCATAATACCAGCCATTGGCGCAGCTAATTTTGAAGCTCGTCCCATTCTATGAGCTATTTCAGAAGAAGTAGCCTATTCTTCTAATCCTAACCCACTTAAATCAGTTAAATTACCTAAAATTTCTATAGCATTTGGTCCTAAAGCTTCTTCAATCTCATTAGCCCGCTATCTTCCATAACGAGTTTCAATTATAGATAAATTAGAACTGCCTGCAACATAATGCCGATTTGCAGCACCTTCTGTTAATCCATTGCTACTTAAATACCCACTAATAGCACTTCTAACTGCATTTTTACTATCAATATTTGGATTATAGTATCCTTGTTCTGATAATGTACGAATTACCTCTGCTTCTACTTCTTGCGGAGAAGAACTAGCATTAACTTTTAATGCAGACATTATAGCTGGTACCTGAGTCTAAATATTAGCTGTTCGTTGTTCTTTTAATACTCCTCCAAAATTATTAGCAATTTCTGCTAAATCTGCAAAACCACCTTTAGTATATAGTTCATATAATTCGCCACCACTTTGACGCATCTATTCCAAACCTTCATAAAATTTTATATGTCCTTCTGTTGTATTAGGTATATATAAATCGTCTCCCTTTACAGTAACACCTAAAACTTGAGACATAAAATCTTCATAAGAACTATAATCTTTGCCATGATATAATTGTTGGAATTTTTCTCGACCACTAGTAAATCCTGGCAAAACCATAGAAGACAGTTCATTAACTGATGCACCACCAACTAAAATATCTTCATTACCAGTATTCGTTACCTATAATTGTCCATTGGTATTATCAACAGTAATTTCTCCACCTTTTAAACCAAATATGCCAGTTCCTCCTGGATTAATAGCATTCATAATATCATCAAATGTCCATGAACTTACATCATTTGTAACAGGATTATTAAAATTACCATATTCTGTATACATTTGAGTTAAAAGAGATTTAGCCCAACTTCCTCCACCCCAACCAGTATCTCCATCATCAGGAATATACTACAATACTTCATCTAAACCAATAGAAGTAGTGGCGCCTGGAGCAAGAGGAGCTTTTCCTGTATCAGTTACAGTATATCCTTCGACATTCAATTTTGCTATTTTCCCTTTTAAAGAACCATATCCTTCAATATTATACCCATTAGCAGAGTTTAAAATCGCAGCTTCTGTTTGTCGATAACTCTGACCAATCTAATTTGCATTATACTATAATTTTGCATCTACAGCAGACTATATACTTGCTGCTAACTAATCGTAAGAACCACTTAATAAATATACTTTTGAACTTTCATCTTCTAAAGCAGATAAAATTGAATCTACTGCTCCAGTATAATCCGCAGTAATTTCCCCTGTTTTTTTACGTTCTTCATTTGCTTTTTTAAATGCGGCATAACTTTCATTAATTGAATCAGTTTCCTATTTAATAGACTATACTTCTTCAGCTTTATTTTTAGCTATTTTTTGCTATAATTCAGAAGATTCCTTTAATTTTTGTTCAGCTTTTTCAGTTGCGGCAATTGAATAAGCTGCAACTCCAGCTAAAGCTATCATTATTAAAGAAATCCAACCAAAAGCAGCTTGAATACTAAAACCAGCAGTTGTACCTGCCGCCTAAATCGCTTTAAATGCCTATACTCCTAATGTAGCTACTGGTACAATAGCCATTCCAATACTCGTAATTTTAGAACTTAAATCCATTTTATCAAAATTCTTTACTATATTTGACATTCTCTAAAATAACATTACACTTTGCATCATAGATTTAGCCATAAGCTAAAAATTCTAACTACTATTAGAAGAATTATCTTTAATATTATTTAATCTTTTATCAAAATCTTGTAATCCAACATTTACAGTAATAGTTGCCTACCCTAATTCTTGAGCATGTTGAGCAATATTACTAAAAACCGCTGATAAAGTGTCACTTCCGCTAGACCCTATAATTCTTTCTTGAGCTTGCGAATATCCTTGTAATGATTGCACAATTCCATCAACTGCATTAACATCTTTTTCGGCAACCGTATGATTCGCCGCAAATTCAGCATTTAAAGTTCGAATTTGTGCAGCTTGCTATCCAAAATCTGCTGCATCTAAATGATTTGCAAATATATCCATTGCTTTAGTCGCCGCAGAAGTATCGTCAACAGTACTCCCTAAAGCGTGCTATAAAGCTGCAAGTGCGTCATTTCCACTACCTAATGCAGTATTTAAAGTTTGGACACTACGAGTATATCCTTCTGCAGTTCCATCCTATAAACGAAAAACATCCTAAACAGTATAAGATTCAGTTTTTTGAATATCATTGCCTTTTCGATCAGTAAATGTTACCGGAATTTGTAAGGTATCATTTTGCTAAACAGATGTATTTAATCTATCTAACATAGTTTTTCCTTCCATTTTTGTCGTTTCTAATAATTTTTCTCCTTGAGTAGAAGCTTTTTCCATGGCATGAGTTATATCTCCATACGCTGTTTTCTACTCTTGTAAATTTTGTAACATTTCTCCTTGCGACTATAATTGAGTTTGAGCATAATCAATTTCTCTTTGACTCATATGAGAACTATTTTTTATTAAAGACTATCTTTTTTCAATTAATTTATTGCTTCGATCTAAAACTTCATTTTGTAAAGTTGCATAAGAATCTTTACTATCTTGAGACCAAATTTGTTCACGAATATCTCCTCCGATAAATTCTCGAGCACGCTCATTTCCTGCTTTTAAATCTTTTAAATTTTGTTCATATTGTTGCATTTCTGTAGATGTAATAGAAGCAAAACTACCTAAAAGTCCTTTTCCTCCAACTATGCCTTCTTTAAATTGAATGGTTTTATTAATTAATGAATCAAAACCTGCACCAATTTCTCCAGAAAATTTAGATACAAATAAAGATGAAACTGTTGTAACAATACCAGATAATCCACCTAATGAATCTGTTAAAGTTGTAATTCCATTGGTTAAAGTAGTTAAACCTTCTGTCCAGGCTTTTAATGCCTAATCATCAATTAAAGAACTATATAATTCTTCTTTTGCTGCCTAAAAACGCTTTTTTGAAGCTTCTAAACCTTTTTCATATTGTCCAAATTGTTTATCTAAAGTTCCCTGAGAAGATTCTGCTGTTTTTAAATTCTATTCATATTTATCTGCGTTTGACATTAAAGCCATAATAGTTGTATACTGTCTTGCGCCACCAATTAACTAAGCAGTTGCATTCTATTGAGCAGTAGATAAAGTTTTCCATTTACCCATCAATTCTGTTATTACAGAACCCATATTGCGCAATTCACCTTGGGCATCTAAAACATTAATTCCAATAGATTTTAATCCAGCAGAATATTTATTTAAATCCACTCCATCTTCTAATGTTTTACCTAATTTTAAACCTCCAATACGACTTAAAATAGTCTACATAGAAGTACCAATAGATTCTGCAGACTAACGAGTAGTAGAAGATACGGTTGCAATCATAGCAGACATTTGTTCTACATTAACTCCAACAACATTAGCTGTAGCCGCAACTTTTTCCATTGCTGTCATAATTTCTTCTGAAGAAGTTGCAGTACTTTCACCCAATGCTGCCATAACATCAACATAACGTTGTAATTCTGATTCGCCTACATTATATGAATTCCAAACCGCAGTTAGCATTTGAGACATCTCTTTCGCACTAGCACTAAATGCAGTCGCCGCAGCTTTTGTAGTAATTTCTGCTTTTTTTGCTGCTTGTTCAGCAGTATTGCCCTATTGATAATAAATTAAAGAAGCATCTGCATAAGCTTTTGTTGTAGTAGATAAAGACTATGCTGCTTTATTTGCTTGTTCAGCAAATTTTGCCATCTCTGCAGTAGACTATCCAGTAACAACTGAAATATTAGTTAATGTTTTATTTAAATTTTCAACGTAAGAAACCGCTCCCTACATTGTACCCTAAATACCATGAACTAACTAAGAAGATAATTGCCATTTAACGGTATTTTTTAAAGTTGTTAAAGCAGAAGCTAAAGTACCATTTAATTTTTTAATTGGCGCGTCTGCTGTAGCTATAGAAGTAGATAATTTAGAAAACGCAGCTGCACCAGTATTACCTGCTAATAATAACTAATTAGTTAAATCAGTTAAAGATTGTTTAGACTATTTTAAACTGGCATTAAATGCAGACATATCTAATTTACCAGAAGTAGGATTAGTGGCTTTAGATAAATGATTAGAAATTTCTTTTGCTGCATTTGCTGCAGCTACCAAATCTCTATTTAATCCTTCTCCAAATAAACCTTGCTATTGAACAGTTTTTAAACTATTCTATAATTCTGCGATTGCAGCTTTTGCCTAACTAGTATCAGCTGTTACGCCGATATTATACTATCTGGAAGCGCCAGCCATATACATAACTCCTTTCTCTCATAAAAAAACAACCTGCTTTAGCAGGTTGTTTTTTATCCCATTTTATCAAGAACTTCTTTTACCATCCCAATTTTATCTGGTTGGTCTAAAGTCGCCATTATTTCTTCAACATTTAATTTAGTTGCATCATAATCTTGAGTAATAGTTTTCATCATTCCTACAAATGAAGTATTATATTGTTCAATATGCGCAACACATCCATAAACAAAATGTTGTAACTCATCATATTCTGCAACTGGTAAAGCTCGTTTTATAGTATCAATAACATTATTCATTACTAAACTATCATAAGTCTTTCCTGCATTTTCAAACATTTTTTCAGTAATATTTATATTAGTATAACAACGGATTAATTCTAATCCAAAATAAATATTAATGCGTACAGGACTCGCCATACCACTATCATCAAATGATGCCGCTAAAATCCGTTCAATCATTTTAGCTTTATCATCTATAGGTAAATATTGTTTTACACTAACCTATTCATTTCCTATTGTAATAATCTTATCTTCTAAAGATTTAATAGGAGTAATCTTACTAAAAGCAAGTTTAGCCATAATCAAATCTCCTTTTTCACCTAAGTTAATATAATTGTACCAGAAAAAAAATAATTTGTCAAATTTATTACCCCAATTCTGCTAGTAATTCATCTGCAGTGCGTTCTAAATAATCTATTATTTGTTTATTACCCTAAGCAATTTTTGCTTTTGCTATATCGGCTTCTAAATACTAATCAATATATTCTTTTATTTGAGATTGATCTTCAATAGATACTCGCAATGTATCTAAAAGCCCATTAGCTAAATTATAAACTGACTATAAACTAGCAATATCAACCTATTGATTTCGACCAAGCATACTTTTAACCTATGTTTGATTAACATCGCCTTGTGCCCACCATATAGCTTTACCTAAAGATTGCCCAAAAATGCCATGCAATTCTTCCATTGTAGAAGCTGCGTTAGGATCCTAACTAGTGGCCTATATAACTCTTTCTAAAGATTCCATAATATGACCTCTATTATAGCTTAATGCAATATTGTACGTATTTCCTTTTTTACTTAATTGAGTAGACTTAATTTTAGGCATTGGCCCAGTACCTTTATAAAAATCCATAATCATATTATCTATATTAGGAGTTGTGAATAATGTTCCTAAATCAATAGCACGTGTTTCTAAATGTGTTTGGAATAATTTCCGTAATTGTTGTACTTGATTTTCTCGTTCTTGTCCTAATTTTTGTTTATGCCGTATTTCTTCTAATTGATTTAATTTTTCTAGTAATCTTTGTAACTATTCTGCTCGTTCTTTCATACGATTTAACGCATCTTGTGATAACATGCCTATCTAATCTTTATAATTTTGTAAATTAAAATTTTCATCTTGAACACCAATTTGTTTAACAATACCTTTAGTAAATCTTAAATTTACCATCTATCCCCCTCTGGTAGTTTTCACCAATCTACTTTCATTTCCAGATAATTGCCCCCAAGCTTCCAAATCAGCTTGACTAACTATAGAACGAATAATTGTAGATTGATTTCCATCTCCAGTAGTTAAAAATACTGCATAATCTAATGTTTCTGAATCTGGAGCTAACGCTCCTAAAATATTATGCTCTAAAAAAAATAATCTCTATGTTAATGATTCTATACTACTTTTCATAGAAGCTTGTTCTACTTGTGTAGATAACTAATACATTATAGATTGATTATCTATTAAATGTTCAAAAGCAGCTTGATCGCCACCTGCCGCAAATTTATGTCTATTATCTAATTTAAGATAAACAGATTTAATTTCTGCAACCAATGACTATAAATCAGAATAATATCCCTATAGTTGTGGTAATTTTTTAGAGGATAATGACTAAAATAATTGCTAAGCAACTTCTGGTTTTAACTCTCGTAAAAATGCACTAATATCAATGCCTAAATCCATTTGTCATCACATCCATAACAAAAAAAGAGGGGAGATACTTATTCGTATCTCCCCTATTGTCATAACCAAAATCAGCCTTCGTTGCCACCACGAACAACAGCACCGAACAAGTCCTTGTCCTCAACAATCTGAAGAGCGGCAATAACTTTCTTGGTCTTATCAAACTTAGTGTAATCTGGGAAAGCGTCCATTGTGAAGGTGAAGGTAGAAGGATCACCAGTAGGAGCCATAGTGAAGGTAAAGTTAGACTGTACCTTGCAATTAGGAATAATGAACTCTGCAGGATAATCTTCACCAGTAGCCTGATCACGGAACAAGGTAGAAGCCTCAAGATAGTAAGATCCACCAAACTTAGAAGCCTCAATATCAATCTGCTTTGCGCCAGAAGTTGCTTCTACATAATAGTCAACATATACAACAGAACCCTGATCGTCAGAATCTGCGGCACCAGTCAAATATACACCATTAGTACCAGTGAAAGCATTCTTCTCAGCTTCAGTTGCAACTCCAGTAGGAGCTTCAACAGCAGTAAGAACCTGAGCAGCAATCAACTCTGCGTGACGTACATCACTATTATACTCAGTTGCCCAAGCAGCAAAAGCACCATTATCTCCACCAAGAGCGAGTTTAAGATCATCGCTAAGGTTACCAATAACGGCAGTAGGCATCTTCATAGGAAGCTGGTTAACATCAATAGAACCATCTTCAGTCATAAGCATAATATACATTTCACCTTTGGTAGAAGGCTTCTTAGAAAGAGTAATAGTATCATTCTTTACTTCAACAGTCTCAGTTGTATGAACGTAAATAGGAGCGCCTTCTTCTGCATCAATAAATCCAGCACCAGAAAGAATAGAGAAACTCTCTGGACTAATCAAAGCATCTTCCATAGTGAAGGTAACAGTACGGTCACCTTCCCAAGCAACCAAGCGTGGGTTACCTTTGCCGCCCTGAGCGTAAACAGTGGTAGCCTGACCTTCCAAACTAGAGGTCTTCAAAGTATCGAAATAAAGAACTGGCATTCCCTTATCAAGATAAAGCTTACCAAAATAACCTGCGGCCTTCTTCTTGAAAACGACGTCGCAAATTTCGCGTACACCAAATTTCATAGGTTATTTCCTCCTTTATTAATGTAGGTCTTTCATCCAATCATCTGGCTTACTATCGGGTTTTCCACCAGCCAAACGAGAACGAATATCTAAATCCCAACTCATATACAAGCCATAACGTTCAATAAGATCGTATAACTAATATACTGTGAGACTTAAACAATCTTGTAAGCTCATAGATTCAAGCCCAATAGTAAGAACCGAAACATAACGAGCTAATATTCCATCCGATTTTTCCCCTCTAAATTGTGCTGCCTTCTAACGCCCCTTCATAATCTTCGCCGCAATTTCAGCAGCCTTTTTACTACGAGGATTAAATCCAGCATTACTACCACCAGTGGTATTATTAATTGCACCAACTTCTGCAATTACTGATTTAAAAATATCGAAATTATCTTCAGTAATAACAAAATGATGTTTGGTTTCTGGATTATTAAAAAACAACATTCCATTAGGGAGAATTTGTAACTAATGATCTGGAATAAGTAATGTAAATAAAGAATATAGATTATTTAATTTTACTGACTAATCTGTTCCAGACTACATCAATAATGTCATAAATATCTAAAAATTGTTCATTGCTTCTAAACTTGCCTTGCCCTATGGATTAGAAGCTATAATAACATTTTTATCAAAACACAAAAGCTAAAGTGTAGAAAAATATTCTAATTCACCCATATAAGAAATTTCTTTGACTGTTGGTTGATGAATACTAACTTCTAATTCAGGAATAGGAATATCTATCCCTGAAAATAACATTAATTTATTCATGATAATGGATCAATTTTATCTTCAATACCATGGATACATTTATAAACTAAAGTAATACCCATATATTGGTCATTTAAACAAAATGAAAATCCATCAACAAATAAAGTCTCTCCAATGCCAGTAAGTTTTTGATTAGAAAACATATTATTTAATTCGCCAGCAATTTTATACGGACGCAACTAAAAATTTCCTAAATTCCAATGGTCAGGATGACATAAAACATGCATGGCCATTGTATAATCTAAAAACTAAGGATTAGTGGCATTGGGTTCAAATTCACTAAACATAATAAGAATTACCGTAGGACAATCCTTATCTATTACAAGTTTAGGAACGATCTTTATTTTCGTATCAATTAAAGATAACTTCTAATTAGGGGTTAAATTAGCTGCTTTTAAACAATCTTTCTAATCATAATATAACATTTTAGCAATACGATCATTACTTAAAATTTTATTTACAATAATAGCACTATCTTTTTCCATTGCTAAAAAGTTAGCTTCTGGTTTAAAAAATTCTTGTCCAACTTTCATTTAAACCCCTCCTTAGAATAAAGATTCAACTAACACAGTTTTTTCTAATGGCCCGTAATGCAAAATATACGAACCACTAGTCATTGCAGTCCATGTTACTTCAATTTCATTACCAGTGATTTTGTACTCAAGTACATCATCAATCTCTTTATTCTTTTCAGCAGGCAAAGAAATTGACCACTCATATGCGGCCAATGCTAAACGAGGTCTAAATGTATGAGGATCTAGAGGTTTTACAAAAGTATCACCAAGAATAGAATTCTTAGTATCTGGTACTACTGGATTCGGATCTACAACCTCTATAAGTGATTCATTACCATGACATTCATAGTCTTCTTCAACAGTAATATTAAATACTCCTGGAGTACTTATAAAGTCAGGAGCTTGAACCATCCAGTATCTATCATCAAATTTAAAACGAGAATATCTCTAAAAAGTTCTTCGATTCTATTCGGTGTCTGCCATATAAATATCAAGAGTTAAGTTAGGAACGTCTGCAACAATACCTGCTTTCTATACGGTATTAATCTTAGTCTCAACTGGTCCACGAATCGCACACCATTGTCCAAACTTCTCTTTTGTTTCTGGATCAGTAGCTTCCAAATACTGGCATCTACGGATGTTAGCGCGCAGATAGGCTAATTCAGTATCTTCTCGTTTCAGAATTATCCAATGGCTACCAGTATCCCGACCCCATTCAAAAGTGTCACCCGAATGAAAGTCGTACTCCCAATCAACCGAAACAATTTTTTCGTCGTAGTCGAACTTAACCCTATCAGGGTTAATTAATGCACGAACCCAATCGGCATCTTCAACTCCGTCTTTTTTAATCCAAGCTGCCTAATATGAATATAACAAGGCACGATGCATTGACCGCTTTCTATCCAAAACCATTCGGTTATGTTGGCGATCATTATTTGCCGCCAATGCCCGCTTCTTGAATAATTCAAGATTTTCTAGCATTTAACACCTTAACGAGCTCGGTAACAGAAGTCAACACACTGAATACCGTAGCTCTATATATAGAAAAATTATCGGCCATTTTTAATCCTTCTAATTTAGACAAAATTAAAAGGAGACTTAACTGATCGCCAAACATCAAGTCTAAGCCTCTAATTTCAACTAATATGGAATCTAATTGCTTACGCCAATCCTCATTATTTTCTCGCATTGGAAGAAGCTTCCATATCTAATTCACCAAGCGCCGCAAATCCTTAGCTACTATATGGTCTGAAAAATCTAACTCATAATATTTCATTCGCTATCTCCATAGATAGGCTCCCAATTCAATTCTGAATCATCGCCATCAGTATAAACATTAATATTATAAGTTTCATAAGTATTTCCAGTAATATTACCCTGCGGCCGAGTAGTATCATCAATAGCAGTTTGATTCAACGTCATCCAGTTAGACATAACAGAACCATCAGTTCTAAATCTACGACGTTTATATAAACGTTGCGCATGAATGTTTTCACGATGATTCTCAGCTTTAAGATTTAACAACTTAGCTAAATGGTTAGCCTAAGAAGTAAACTTAAAATCTGCGCCAGAATATTTCATTCGAGTAGTTTCAACTGAATTAATCTAACGGTCTAACCAGGCCTATTTCATTAATATAGCAAAAATGTTGATCTCTTCTTTTGTGAGATCAACATTATAAGTGCCAGATTCAACATCATAATCATAAAGTCGGAATCTTGGAAATTCAAAATAAGGAATGGCATCAAGCAGATACTATTTAGCATCACGAATGGTATCTTCTTCAGTAAGTTCTAAATACATATCATCCGTAATCTTACTCAAGAAGGCATCTATGATGGTATCGAATGATGTCATATTACCCCTCCTTAGGCGTTACAACCTTATACTTTGGGGTTTCTCGGCGGCCACCATTGCTATTGCTCTGCTGAGCTGCAGCTGCCTGTACACGCCGCTGAGTAGCACGCTCAACTTTCATACCACTATTGGTTTCCTGCTCCATCTCAGCTTGTTCTGCAGCAAGTTCAGCCTTATGCTGAAGTGCCTTAGCAACATCCAATCCAGTCTTATCTTTAATAGCCTGAATCTTACGAGTGTCAGTTACAGGAAGATCAACAGCATATTTCTGTACCAAATCAATAACCCCACCAGGTGCAAAGTCAAGACAATCGAGAAGGGCATCTAAGGAGCCATTCTTTAGAAGCTCAATAACTCCATTGGCATCTAAATAATACTCCGGTTCTACATGAATTGTAGTCTCCTTCACCGTATCAGGGTCATGTATATACAATTCGTCGCGTAAAATAGAGAGCCCACCGCTCTTCTGAGCTAGCGCCACCAACTCTGAAGCCATCAGAGTCTTAGTCTCACCGGGTGCGAATTCTCGGCGGACGCCCAAGTCTGGCACCCTATAAATTACGACGGAACTGCTACGATTAGTAACTTGTACCTTCTTGTTCATGTCCATATTCAATTATCTCCTTTTTCTCATACGCGGGCGCGTGTATGCGCGCCCGCACAATTTATATATCAATTAAGGGTTCCCAGGATCTGGGGTAGGTGTGACAGGAGTAGTAGGATTCTGGTCACCAGTATAAACACCAAACTGACCTTCAAGATCCTTATTTACATAAATACAAATATCAGGAGTCATAACTACGCCTACGCCAACCTTCTTATAAACCTGAATTTCACGAGAACGATCCTTGTTAACATATTCATCAACAATGGTGGAACCTTCCATAACGATCTTAACAGGTTTTACATTTCCAGGAAGAATGTAGCAATAACCAGGATCAATAACCTTGGTAGTATGAGTTGCATCAGTGAATCCCTGAGGAAGAATGTTAATAATATGATTACGATAAGATGCAAAACGTCCATTGTTCCACAAAGTATCCTTCATATTATCAGACCAACGTACATAAGTACCATTATCGGTCTCAGGAAGAATAGTTGCGGCAAACTCTTCAGTACAATAGATGGTAGGAGTACCATAAGCAGAAGAGATGGCGAGCAAACGATCAAATGCCTGCTGATCAAAGCCGTTAACCTTAACAGTATTAAGAGCAGGGAGCTGAGTCAAGCCTTCCTTAAGAGCAGCGCCAACTTCCATCTGAATAAGCTCCTCAATACCTTCCATAACGATCTGAGTTACCTCAGCAAAATCAGCACGTCCATCCAAGAACTCTTCAAGACCAATCTGTGCGGCTCCGCCGATTGCGCTGGTCTGAACTTCGATAGGGGTATCCTTACCAAGCTTAAATACTTCGTAGATACCAGCCAAACCGACCTTGGTAATGAACTGCTTTGCACGCTGACGATCATGCTTACGCCAGAACATAGTAGAATTGCCCTGAGCAATGGTCTTTACTTCAGCGAACTTCATATACTCTTCCTCAACCTTCTTAGGAAGAATGTCATCCATAGTCTCCTCGATGATAGAGAAGATAGTATTCTTATTCTCACGATAAAGTGCGAATGTACCAGCGAGCTCGTTCAATTCCTTACGAAGAGTCTCATTAAGAGCATCATAAGACAAATTCTCGCCATTAAATGAATAAGCAACAGGAGCAGAGCGATCAGCCTTAGCAGTTGCTTTCATTAACTTAACAAGTTCATTTCTTTCCAACATAGCTTTTCTCTCCTTTCCTTATTACTTTACACGCATAAACTTAACAGCCTTCTGCATGTCACCAAGATTATAAATCTTAACAGCCTGCCACAAGAAGTTACCAGAAGAACTCTTGGTCAAATAACCATGATTGTTAGGAGCAAAAGTATCTCCAAGAGCAACAGTGGCATCAGCAATAGTATTAGTAGTAAAGATATCGCCTTCGTGAGTCTTAAATACACGAGGAACCATCAAACCAGCCTTATTATTGGCATCAAAACCATTGGCGCCAGGAGCCTTACCAGTGCGGTCAGGACGAGCATAATCAGCCATCTGAGGCTTATTCAACTTTTCTACTTCATAGCTATTACCAATAGCATAATGGTTGCGGCCATAGTCAGGAGCCTGACCTGCTGCATTGTTATGAGCATCAGGATAAAGCTCAACCTGAGCCTGAATCTGCTTCATCATATCCCAATCGGCAGAAGTCTGATAACCATTAATACGTACTCCATTAGGGCCAAATGCCTGAGCAGAACCGAACTCTGCAGCAGAAGCACCAACACCAATAGGAGAATATACACGACCATTGTAGTCACGACGGATCATTGCGAAATCCTGATCGGTCTCATGATCACGATATACCTTAACCTCATTGAAAACAAGCATCCATTCACCGATGCCAGTGAAATTAACAACACCATTAGCATAGTCGTACTTTACGAACTGACCATTCTCAAGAATATCAATATCTGCGGCAACAGGCAACTGTGCATAAATTTCGCCAGTTCTCTGTGCAGAGAGATGGTTAGGCTCGACCTGTCCGAAGCCGAGAGTAACGAACTGAGCTTCTGGAGACAAACGTGTAAAAGCCATACGTAATTTCCTCCTTTTTTAATTAGTTCATTTCTTTGGCGGTTTCGCGCACGGCCTTAATCCAGGCAGGAGCGCAGTCACCATCATCATTGTCACCCAACTGATATACGAGTGGGTCAGCAGGAGTCTTTTCCTCTTGCTTATTATCAGTATCAAGATTAAAGTTAACCTTGTTACGTACACAAATAATAGAAAGCTTTGCCTCAATATCATCCAAAGAATACTTGTCGATATTATCTACGCAATCCTTCTTATCTGCATCAGAAAGCATATAGAAGCTATTAATCATATCTTCCTTGGCCTTGCGGTCGGTAATTGCCTTAAACTGACGCAATGGAGCGATTTCCTTTTCAAGAGAATCAACTTTACCCTGAAGTTCCTTATACTGATTAAACAAAGTCTTATAAAGATCAGATTCAGCAACCTCTTCATCATTCAATGAATGCTTCTTTGGAGGGAACTTCTTCTTCTTATCTTCGTCTTCATCTTCGGAATCATCAGATCCAGAATCCTTAGAATCGGAATCTTCCTTATCATCCTTCTTAGGTGGGAATGGATTATCTCCATTCTTCTTTTCATCCTTCTTATCCTCTTCCTCTTCCTTCTTCTTGAATTCGAGTTCAGGATCATTAGGATTCAATACCTTGTTTTCACCATCCATTGGATCTAATCCTCCTTTGTTCAAAGCTTGTTTAATATCCTCAATAAGTGAGAACAACTTGTTCTTGAAGTCTCCGTCAAAGGAGAATTGTGCTGCTATGCCGGCACCTTCGAAGCAAGGCTCGACATTTTCTCCAAGAATACATAATTTTTGTATCATTGCTTCATTGATTATGAAAAACTTCGGCATACCATTATCATCAAATGTCCAAGAGCCATCCATATTTTTCTCATCCAACTCCATAGATTGGTTCTTAGGACGAGTCATAATTTCAGCAGCTTCTTTATAAATGGATGTCCAAAGTAATCCTTCAGTCATCAAATACTCATGTTCAACGCCATCATCCAAGAATTTCTAAAACCAAATCTTCGCAGTAGAGTCAACAAATCCATAAGCCTTAGTTTTATCTATGACTTTAAATTTTCCATCTCCAACTTCAATACTGCGCTGATGACCAGTAAAGTCACCTTCTGCTTCATCATAAAAACCTACGATAGGGCAGCCAGGCAAACTTGCTGCCATCTTAAAAGCAGTCTCCTTAGTAATAACAGAGCCATTTCGATTTGGTTCATCACCCACGTAACAAACTTTTATCTCACATTTAGATACAAGTTTATTTATCGGAGTGACGTTAAGTAATTCAACAGTATGATCGACTGGGATGCTTACATGTGTTGCCACTCAAAATCACTCCTTTCCAGCAGATTCTCGATTAGCGATTGTTTTATCAGACTTTTGACCATCCTCTTTTTCAGGTCGTCCGCCCTTCTTTTCATCGCCAGCTGCAGCCTTTTTAATTTGACCAGCAGCTTTATTTCCAGGCTATTGACTATTACCACCCTTATTTCCAAGAACATCTTGACTACTCATAGTAGAAGACATTAATGGAGGAATCATAATCTCAGAAAGTTTCAAAACTTCATTCTCGAAGTGTGCCATAGCAATAATAGAACTCTGAGAATGTCCAAGAGCAATTTGTGGTAACATCTTAGAATAACCAAGCTAAGTATGCTCCTTATACATCTTAGACATTTCTTTATAATTATTAATGGTGGTTTCAAGCATATTAAAATGCAAACAATACTTTTTATTTGCAGGGAACTTTCTGCGCAAAATGCGACAATAAAGTTCATCAAAACTAAGAATTAAATCACGAATACTTGCTTCATCAACAAGAGCAGCTTTCTCTAATGCAAGATTACTATCTGCATTAAATAAACTATGTGATACACCAGCTTCATTATAAACTGTACGCTCAACCTTTTCAAGTTCATCCTATGTTGCAGTAGAATGAGTATCAGCTAAATCGGCCACATCTACTTCTGCAAATGTAGTCATAACATCTACACCAACAGCTCGGCGCAACATTTGTACAGTATTATTATGAATATCTTTTGCTTCATCAACGTCAAAAATTAAATCTCCATTCTTGTCAAGAGGCAATTTCTAAATAATAATTTTAAGAAGCTATTGCATCATCTTGCGACGATCTAAGTCTTGCGCTTCATCTAAATCTAATATCTTAGTGCAAGTATTAATCAATAGTGGAACATCACTTCCATTAAGATTAATCTTAAATGCGCGAGTAGGGTCAAGTAACCACCAAGTAGAGCCTTTAGTTTGGTTTGTGTCCCAAGCACCAACAGCCTCTCTTGTATTAAGTTTACCTTTCTTATAAGCAACATAAGCTTCAGCAAACTCTGGTGGATACATTTTAAGTACCCTCATACGCATCTCAATATCACCAAATTTATCATCAAAAAACTTAGGATTAAACTCTACCGCAGGAACTCCGCCTACTTTAAAACGGCAGCGGCAATATTGAATTGGGAGTTCCTAAAAAGTAAATCCTCGTTTAGTATCAACAACATAGCCATAATAGCAACCATTAACAATTACTTTTAAAGCCATATCGCCGCACTGTTTTTTGACAAAACTTTCATCCATATAGTCGAGGGCTTGAGAAAAATCGGCAAGCACTTTTTCATCTTTAACTTTCTCGTCGATAATATATGGAGTAATGTACCAATCGTAACGATAAAGAGTAGCAAAATATTTACACAAACGTTCATACAAACCACTTACATCAAAGAAGTAATTTGAAATTGCGCGCATAGTTTCATAATCTTTTCGAGCCATGGCTTTAATAATAACCGCCTTATTACCATAACTCCGATTATCTTTCTTTAGGCTACCCAAATCAAGAATGGCATCATCAAGTGTTTGTAGATTAACCTTAATCTTACCATAGTCTACTTGAGAACCGTAGGGATCATGGATTTCTGGACGACCAATGATTGAAAATCCTTTAGAATGGATTGTCTCCTATCTATTCATTCAACCACTCCTTAATATCCAGCTTTTTCCATAATATAGTCATAAGTAATTAAATTTTCTTCAGTATAAGGAATTTCAATTAACTTATAACCATTAAGCGCGCAGAAGCGTCGCTTTTTGTTATCATTGAACTACTATTGATAAAATCCACGCTTACCACCGAATTTTGCAGATGGTTCATAATGCTGTTTACCTTGATACTCAATTAAAAAATCAATTTCACCATCATCATCAAAAACACAAAAGTCGAATTTCAATGGACGGCCATTCGGACTATTCAATCCTTCAAAAGACTATTCCATAGTAAAATGTAATTCGTTAGCACGTAGGATTTCTTCAATCTTAATTTCTCCTCTTGAAGCACGCATATTTGACACCTCAATTCATAAATAACATATCGCTAAATCTTTTATTACGCTTTTTACGTTTACGATCTTCTTCCAATCTAATCCAATATAAACCATATTCAAAAGCTGAAAACTTATCTTTCTTAATAGATTTATTTGCTTGCTTCAAAATGATATTGACACCTTCGTTTTCTTCACGAAGGTTCATCATTTCCTCTTTTAATATGGAAGTTAAAGTAAATGGTTTAAGATATTCCGCCCTCTCTTCAGGTTTCATATCCTATCCGCGCTTAGTCCCCATTAACTTAATTTTAGCTACACGTTCATCAATAAGCATTTTCACATGGCCAGAGCTAAGTTGTGACTAAGCATTAGCATGAGCTTCTGTATTAATTGGCGCATTAGCTTTTATAATATACATCGCATTCTCTTCACAATTTTCACTACGATATTTCTTATATTCGCCATCATCATCATTATCTACGCCGAAATCTGGAATGACTTCATTTGTATCAGGATCTGTCTGCCCTTTTACCATATAGTCAACCAAACCAATACCAAGTCCATTACCATCAATTACAATCTTTTTCGCCTTATATTTATAATATAATTTTTTAAGACGTATTGCCTAATCTTCAAAATGCGTATCATTCATTGTATCAATATTAACCAAAGAAATAAACGCTAAACCACTAATTTGTGGAGTAACTTTAAATATACAACTTACAGTATCACAACCTTTTCGACCTACATCAGTTGCAATAACATAATAAGCATTTTTAGTACTGCGGCCAGAATATTCATATTCTGCCTATTTAAGAATACGATTATGATCAAACTATTCTGCATTAAAGAAAGCATCTTCAATGCTTCCTGACCAACGACTTTCATATTCTCTATCGAATGATGATTCATTGAACGTACCGTCCATTTTAAGGTCTCGAATAAATGTTTTATCCAATAGTCCCATTAAAACAGGAATACGCCAAGTACCACCCATTATACAAGCACGTTCAGGTTTGACGATCTACCAAACAAGAATTTGGATAAGCTTGTCGTAAGCAAATGTATTTTTCCAACCAGCAGTTGTAACATAAATCTAGCTCTTATTAAGAACTTCGTGATCATCTTTATCACCCCAAGGGCCACGACGAGAAACGTTCATGGTAGGGATAATAACCTCATTTAAGATAGTGCCATCGACACCAATACACTCTTCAACAAGTCCGCCATGACGACGCTAACCTCTTGAAGTTTCTCTCGCAGCGATGTTATCCAAAATTGATGTATTCTTGAACATATACCGGACATAATCTTTACCTTCCATTGTCTTGCCGCGACTCCAGTCAATTTCATTGCGCAAAGCTGGAATCAAATGACATAATTCAGTTACCTTAGCTTTCAAAATACTTGACGCCTATTCTTTACCACCAGAAGTAACAAAAAGTTTAGCTCCAGGATATAAAATACATCTAATTATTAAGATTAATGCGGCCAAGAATGATTTTGAATAAGCACGAGGAAAAACCGCATACGTATACTTATAACGCATTGCGGCTCGTAAAAAAACTCTTTGATAAAAAAATAAATGGAAATTCTCAGGATTATTCTTTTCAGTTAAAAAATCAATAAAAATGTCAGGATATTCTCGCCAAAATGCTATATATTTACGTGCTTTAGGTATGCAAGCACGCACACGTTCTTCTGAAAGTCCAATTTTATCAACATCATTTCGTAGATTTAATAAATCCTATAGTGCCATTACTCTTCCTCCTCTCCTAAGAGTTCTCGGATAGTAGCAGCATCTTCATCTAATTCATTTTCTACTCGATCATAATGCTCTGTAAAGTCAGCATCAGTAAGAACTTCAGTTTCAATTTCATCAAGAGACAATCCAAGATTGTCGGTAGTATCTTCATCTTCTTCTTTTGCTTCTTCAGAAGCCATTTTACGCATAGCGTCCTCAATAAGATTACCCAAATTCAACTCTTCAGTAACTAATCTATGTGTATAATTGCGCATATCAGCCAAAGTTTCATCAGGTTTATCTTTTGGTTCACTTACATAATAACGTTCAATAGGCCCATCACGTTCACAAAGAAGAATGAATTCATCAATAGCAGATACGTATTCACCAGATTCAGCTTTATTTTGCGCAGCAGTGAATTTTGCAGACTTCATAAGTGTATCATATACCTTAGAAATCTTCTAAAATCCTTCAATATCTCCTAAATCAATTAACTAATGTGCTTTAAGTGAAGTTTTACATATTAATTTAAGATAATCTTCATGCGCAGGAGTTACAATATCAAAAGCTGCCATCATTTCTTGATATAATTTTTCAAGCTGAACCCATTCATAAGGTCTATAAGCCTTGCCCCACTTAATTGTAAGGTATTTTTTATCCTCTTCAGTAAGGTCATCTTCAAAATATTCTGGTTCATTAAGATCAATAGGCGCCGCAGCTTCTTCATTTTCAGCTTTTGGCTCTTCTGGAGGCCGTTCAGGCATACTTCCTTCAATAATTGCCTTCTCAATTTCCTCTCCACTATATCCCTAACGTGCCATAACTTCAGCCTTCGCCGCATTTGCTTGCTCTTGAAGCCGTTCAGTATCATCCCAACCATAATCTTTAAACTGTTTAAGCTTCATTTTAGACAAATAGCGGCCAAGAATAGTCATTCCAGTTAACTTCTTCTTATTTTGACCATACCGATTAAGTAAAGTGGTCCATTCATCTTCAATATAAGGTACATCAATTTCTTCAAGAATCCATTTATAAGTTGATGGATCCCAGTTGTCTACATGCCGAGTTAAACATTTTTTACACTCTTTCATTTTACCATCTGGAGGATATCTATCTAATCTCTTAGATGTATAAAATTCATCGGCATCCATAGTTCGTTTGCAAGTTTTACAATAACAAGTTGTATCAGCCATTATTTAGCCTCCTTTTTACGACCTTTGGCATTGCGACATTTTTTACATATGCTATAGAAACCATCTTTTGATGTCTTGTTCACTGAGAAAAACTTAGTATGAGCTAACTTAATTTCTCCACAGCGTGAACATCTCTTCCATTTTCCTTTCTCTTGATATGTAAAGTGCCACATAAGAAACTCATCTTGCGCTTTTTGCGCAATCAGTTTCGGAATTTTGTTACGCCAAAGACTACTAATATATTCTATAGAGTGAGTAAAAGTAAATTCTTTTTCAAGTAAAGCCTAAATTTCAGTGTTAGGTATGCGTTCCATCTTATACTCAACTATACGTTTATACATAGGATAGTCCGCAAGTGCCCTATCCATAAGTGCCCCAAAATCTAAACACATATACCAAGTATCGCCTAAAAAATTTCCTTGGCTACGATTTTTTAAAGCTGGATAAACTTGCATAATTTCACTGCATATTTTACTATCACAGAATGAAAGTCCTGAATATTTAATGACTGCATCACCATTTTCATTATATTCAATCCATTCATCCCATTTAAGCGGCATTGAATAAGGTCCACTTCTTGTAAGTCTTGTAAATATAATAGGTCGGCGATAAGCATTTTTTATAACATATTGATCTTTGCGCATTTCAATTAGTGTACGTTTAATAACAAACGCTTCACGTCCGGACGCTTTTTTAAGCATTTCTTCCCAGAAGTTAATGCTTTCGCGCAACTATCGTAATGGCTCAATCTCTTCCAAATCTTTTTTCGTAATAGTTACTTTAGGTTGAAATATAATATTTTTTCCATTCTCCGCCATTAAATTATAAATACCATCTTCGCCATTTTCTAGCTGACTGACCAGACCCTCGTAAGAAGTCTCACGTTTATTAATTGTAGCCATACGATTATCAGTGAGAATCTTACGCTCCTTTTTCTCTTGCTTCTCCATACAAAGCACTAGATAGTCACCGAGAATTTCAAGATACTACTCGCTTGGGTCGGGAGTTTCTTTCAAAATTAAATTTACTAACTTTAAGCGCTCTTCGGGAGAATCTATTGTATAATCTAATTTAATTATACTAATCATCCTCCTTAAGTGACAAGTTTGGGCTCGTCTCTTACTACACTCTCATTATACTAAAAAAAATTGGGTAGGTCAAGTTAAGATTTGTGCCCCATTTGAAAAACTTCAAAAAATATATTATAATATATATAGAAAAAGATGAAGGAGATAAAAAATGGAGCCTAAATGGTTATATCGACTCGAAGCGAAAGATCCTGATCATGGTCTTTGGTATAATGGTCAAGGAAATTGGGTATGGGATATTGGGCAGATACCTGCTTGCGAGACTAAAAATATTCCAATGGGCTACGATTGGCGGTATAAACAAAATGGACGAGATTGGTTTAGTTCTTGTAGTCATAAAGAAGATTTGACTCATTGGTATAGTAAAGAAGATGCTCTTAATCTTTTAGCGCATGGATTTGTATTTACTAAATATTTAGCTACAGAATACGTTGAATATGAAAATGAAACTGTTTTTATTAAAGACAGTTGTTTAATGCGAGAAGAAATTGACATTAATGATTTAATGTGATAGGAGAGATAAAATGAATAGAGTTCTTATCGTCGTAGATATGCAGAACGATTTCGTACATAAGAATGGCTCTTTGACGAACCCTGAAGCGCAAGCATGTGTTCCAGCGGTTCGCGCGTTGATTGATGAGTTTCATAAGAATGGTGAGATGATTTATTTCACGCAAGATACTCATTTTGAAAATTATCGTAATACTCAAGAAGGCCAAAAGTTGCCTGTTGATCATTGCCGATATGGCTCGTGGGGTTGGCAAGTTATTAATGAATGTGACATCAAGGAAACTGATCGCACTAAGGTGCGACATTTAAATAAAGATCATTTTGGTTATGACGACTGGTTTTCTGAGCATCTAGAGAAGTATGATGAAATTTGGATCTGCGGAGTAGTATCGTCGATTTGCGTCATATCGAATGCTCTCATAATTAAAGAACTTTGCCCAGAGACACCTATAAAGTTCCCCGCATACGCAAGTGCTGGACTCAACCCAATGAATCATGCTTGCGCAATAGAGGTTATGCGCAGTTGCCAAATTGAGGTAATAGGGTGAGGTGGATATGTGGTACGGTTTGGAAATGGTTATATTGTTGGTGGCCATTACTATGATGCTGATAATATTGAAAGATGGGAGGCATTCTGGGAAATGTGCTACAATAATGATAAGTCCTTACGAGCAGCGCAAAAGAAAGGTAAATGGGAGCAAATGGCAAAGGAGGATGCTGAATATGACCGGCAAGCTGCGGCAGGTAAAAGATGGCTTCATAAATGCCCTAAGTGCGGCAAAACATTCGAGAATGATGACCCAGTCGCGAATCAATTTTGCTACGACTGTGGACGTGAGATCTTACGAAGAGTTGTCGAAGAATGGGAAGATGCTAAAGAGCTATAAAAAAAAGGAGTGGAAAGTTCCGTGAAAATTTATATCGCGGCACCTGTTGTTGGCAATTCGGACAAGGCTTCTGATGCCATTTGGGCAGTTATAAATACATTGTTCGCTTGGCAAGATAAAGATGGCTATCGGCATCAGCGAGAAGATATAGAGATTTATAATCCATCACAGTTAAAGATTCCTAACGCATGGGGCATGACTATGCAAGAGTGGGGTCATTGTGTTTTTACTGTTGATGTGATGGAGTTGGATAGAGCTGACTGGGTTATAGTTTGTGATTTTGGTCGGCATAATACTGCGGGCACTAGTTGGGAATGCGGTTATGCTTTTGGTAAAGGAAAGAAGATACTGATTGTGCAGATGCCCGATGTTAAAGAGCAAAGTCTGATGGTTAAGTGCTGCGCGGCCAATAGTATAACTTATGATGAATTAATGGTTTATAAGACGGAGGAGAATATTGAGCCTATTTTCATCGAACAGGGTCGTGTGCCGCAAGTGCATACGACCACACTAAATTAAAAGGAGAGTGCGCGCAAATGACTGATTGGGAATATTTCCTTAAATATGGGCGCAAGGATAAAGAACTTGTTGGAACTCTTTGGGGAGGGTGTTTAGGAATAATTTTGTTAACGCTATTATTTTTGTTTATTCAGCCTATTCCAGTAATGATTGCGTGGGATATGATTGCTGTCGGCATGTTTGGATTGCCGGTGTTAACTTACTGGCCAGCCTTTTGGGGCACATTGGCTATTGGTACATTATTTTGCAGTCCGCGTTTTGGTGATGGAGGGAAGTAATGTATACGGTTTATGAATGTTCTATTTTGCATGATGGGCAAGTAGAAAAGGTTAACGCTAACTGGGCTGGTGTCATACATAAAATTTATGATGCTCTTGGGGAAGAAAAAGTCAAGATGTTAACGAGTAATTTACAAGAAACTCAAGCAGAAATGTTTTTCGGGCAATGGGTCAATGTGGAGATGGGGTGCCCTGGATATAAGATAAAAATAAAGAGTGTGGAGAGCCGAGATGAAACGTGAATGGTATTTTCGATGTTCTGTATGCGGCGGATATCAGCATGGAGGAGTAGATATACTGTCACCTTGTCCCTATTGCGGACAGATTGCAAATTGGATTAGAGTGTTTGAGGTAGAACATACAGAAGATGATAGATAAATATATTGGAAAAATGAGTGGGTATCTTAAAGTAATTGAAAGAGATTATGAAAAAGAATCTCAAGTTGCTGGAGGTACTTATTATAAATGTTTATGTACTCGGTGCGGCAGAATTGTTAGTAAGCGTGCAAGCAAACTAAATGGCCGCACTGAAGTAGCTTGTAAATGGTGCGCGAAAGAAGCACGTAAAGAATTGTTTGGTGATAACTATTGTAAAATTGAAGTCGGGCAGATTTATCAAGACTATAAAATTTTGGAATATATCCCAAGCACTCAAAATGGAAATAATAGTCATATGGCATATGTTGTATGCCAATGCATTCATTGCGGCATAGTTAGAAAAATATCGGTTGATCATATTAAAGTAGGAGAAGCTCATTGCTCTTGTCAAACGGGAAGTCAATGGGAGCGTCAAATTGGAGAATGGTTGATTCAGCGATGGGGATTGCCGATTAGAGATCAGTTCCCTATTGGCGGAAAATACCGTATGGATTTTGCAATTATTGGAAAAGATGAATTTCCAAAAATGTTTATTGAGTATGATGGAGAATTTCATGACTGCGCCGAAAGGGTTGAGGGAGGACTTGAATTAACTCAACAAAGAGACGAAATTAAGAATCAGTTAGCTGCTGACATGGGAGTTCCATTGTTGCGTATTCATCACTCAGAACGTAGCGAATTAACTCCGAAATATTTATTAAAGAGAATGGAATCCGTAATCCGAAATTGAAAGAACTCTTAGAAGGGAAATGGTGCAGGTATAGGGCGATTTAAAAAATCAGAATGAAATCTTCCTGAAACACTACCCCCCCCTCGCCAGGCCGAGCGCGATAGTGCGAGGCCGTGTTTGCATGTTAAATTTGTGTTAAACTTTTGTAAAATGAATGTGAAGAAAACGTTAAGGATTCCTGGCGTCCCGAAATGTTAAATCTTTGTTAACAAAATGTTAGCCCCAGAAAATGTTAAATCTTTGTTAAATATTTTTAACAAAAACTTCATCAGATCTTCACATTGTAAAAAGTGTTAAGATTGTGTGACTTTTGTTAAATCGCGCAGAAACCCCTTGACATCTGCCGGATTTGTGGTATAATGGATACATCAAGAGCAAGGGGGACACGAAAATGATGAACGAGGTTTTCTACTGGGACATGGATGGCGTGCTGGCCGATTTCCATTCCGGTTTCACCTTCCGCGGACTGGCGCTCAAGCGCGATTACCTGGCGAACCTGCCGGCCTTCACCGAGAACGTCAAGACCCTGAACGAGCTGCTGGCTAAGGGCATCACCTGCTACATCCTGACCAAGGCTGCTAACGAGGACGCCATGATGGGCAAGATCGACTGGCTCCGCAAGTACGTTCCCGCCATGGACGCTGAGCACTTCATCTGCATCTACAAGGGTCGCAAGGTGGACAACATCCGCGAGGACGGCATCCTGATTGACGACGACATGACCAACATCAAGCAGTGGATCAAGGCTGGTCACAAGGCCATCCACGTTGAGGTCAAAGGTGGCAAGGTCGAGCTGTAAGGCTCGACCTTTTCGATTCAGCGGGCCGCGCGCGGTCGCAGGCTGCGCGCTCGGCCCGAGTTGCGCATGTTAAATGTTGGTTAAATTTTTTTAACAGAAAAAAAACATGTCAACACCTGGTTAAATCGTCCCGTAACCCCTTGACAACTGGGGCATCCCATGGTATAATAGTGACAACGAAAGGGACAAGAAAGAGAGGAAAAAGCAATGAAGTTTTACGCGGTAGTGTTCGGTAACTGGCATGGGATCTCCGACGAGGATGTGTACGATGTGTTCTACAACGAGGAAGATGCGGACAAGGATTGCGAGCGCCGCAACTACGAGTGCGATCCCGATGAGTGGTTTGAGGTGCGGGAGTGGAACGAGGAGCAGGTGAAGAAGTTCTGGGGAGATTACCCGATCTCCTAAAACTTAACACAGCAGGGGCTTGACAAGCCCAAGCCCCTGTGGTATAATAAGTACATCAAAAGCAAGGAGGAATCACAATGATGAAGGTTTACAAGGTGGAGATCGAGCGGCTGAGCTTCGACATGGGGCACTTCCTGGGGTGGATTGAGCTGGGGTACTTCACCAGCAAGGCCAAGGCTGAGCGGGTGGCCAAAGAGACCTACGAGAATCGGTGCCCGATCGACAGGGGCAACACCAGGGTCACCGAGATTGCGGTGGATGATGAGGAGGCGTGAGCCTCCTCTTTTTCGGCGGCGCGCGCCCGGTCGTTGCGCGCCGAATTTCGCATGTTAAATGTTTGTTAAAAATTTTTAACACAAATTTAGCATGTTAAGTGTGTGTTAAATCGTCCCGCAACCCCTTGACAACGAGCCTGGTGCATGGTATAATTAGTACATCAAAAGCAAGGAGGACACCACAATGAAGTACATCATCAACGGCACCACCTACACCTGCACCACCAAGCAGCCCCATGGCAACCTGCGCGACATGCTGATCGAGGCCCAGCTGAATGGCTGGAAGGTGGAAAAGATTGAGGGCTAGTCCTTCAATCTTAACACAAAAAGGGCTTGACAAACCTGGCACTCTGTGGTATAATGAATACATCAAAAGCAAGGAGGACACTAAGATGACTAAGGTGAACAACGTGGCTGCGTGGGCGTGGGAGAAGACCTACATGGTGATTCGGTACGTGGACGGCGAGTGGTGGTTCTACGATGCGTGGGACGATGGCGAGAAGGCCATGACGCAGGCGTGGGAAGTCGATGGAGAGCTGCGGCGCGTTGAGAACTGCGAGGTGGGCCGGTTCTAATCCGGCCCTGCCCCATGGGCGAGACAAACAAGAGGAGATGGACATGATGAAGAAATTCCTGGCGATGATGGTTTGTGTTGTGATCGTTACTGTTGTAGTAACACAATTGATTCTCAACGCCGAATGTAATTCGACGCGTTACGCTAAAACCTTTTGGGTTGATTCGATCAGCGCGGATGAAGTGGTGCTGATTGATGAGGACGGATTCACCTGGGCAATAGACAACGATGGCAACTATCAGATCAACATGAAAGTGGAATCAGTGATGGACACAATGGGAACAGAAAATCCCTTTGATGACTACATCAAATGGACGAAGCAAAGCGGCTGGATGTAACAAACACTTAACAGTGGGAGGGGTTGACAAATCCTCTCCCACGTGCTATAATAAGTACATCAAAAGCAAGGGAGGACACCTCAATGAAGACCATCATCATCGTGAAGAACGACACCACCAACGAGACCTACACCTACGAGCGCGCTGACCTGCTCAAGGCGCGGATCGCGGTCGAGCTCCTGAGCATCAACAGCCCGTATCTCTGGTACCTGGTGCGGGTGCAGGTGGAGGCGTAAGCCTCCACCCTCTTTTGTCTCGGCGGCCGGTGCGCGGTCGCTACAGCTGCGCACCGGCCGTATTGCGCATGTTAAATGTTGGTTAAACTTTTGTGTCACGATCGCGCGAAAATGTTACAAACATTTCACATCCCGTAACCGAAATGTTGTCACATTGTTGTCGTGGTGGTGTCCTTGCTTGTGGGGTCCTGGCGTGGTATAATTGTTACATCAAGAGCAAGGGAGATGAAAAAATGAAGGAGTTAATGGCAAAAGTGTTACTGACTTATTACGGATTGAGTTTCGTGCTGGTTGCTTTCGGTATCTGGGCGCCCTGGACGCTTGCGGCGGGAGTGATTGCGGGAATTGTTTACATGATGTTCACACGATAGGGGGTTGACAAACCCCCTCCCGCATGGTATAATTAGTACAACGAAAAGCAAAGGAGCTGACTAAAATGAAAAACGGGCGCGAGCAATGGAAGGACCTCCCCTTGGTAAAGCGGTACGAGGTGTACAGCGTGTACATGGAAATCATGTACAAGTATGAGGGCTACACCCTGACGTTTGAACAGTGCGACAAGTCCTGGGAGAACGCGTGGGCGGGGAACATCATCGCAACGTTCGGCATCCGTGAGAACATCGAACTCCATTACAGAAACTTAACGGAGCGCAGGGGTTGACAAAACCCCTGCGGGATGGTATAATAAATACATCAAAAGCAAGGAGGTTAACCCCATGAAGTACTACGCCATCTACGATGCCACCAACACCATCTACGCCTACACCCCGTCCGAGCTGGGCGCGCAGACTGTCGCCACTGAGATCGGCGGGCACTACGAGGAAGCGCCTGAGGATGACCTGTAAGGGTCATCCTTTTTTGGCGGTCCGCCCGCGGCCGCAGGCAGCGGCGTCCGGACCGAATTCGCGATGTTAAATGTTCGTTAAACTTTTGTGGCGAGATCGCGCGCGTATTAAGATTCTGTGAACAATCCCAGAACCCTCTTGACAAATAGCCTGGCAGGTGTTATAATAGACGTGTCGAAAGGGCAAGGGACCGACCCCAGAGGGGTCAGAAAGGGGTACACCATGAAGCAGTTCACCATCACCTACGTCTCCCAGAGGTTCTTCGGACAGGGCTTCGCCAGCCACACCGAGCAGGTGCTCGGGGCCAAGGCGGCCTGGCGGGTGCTGAAAAGCATCCGCGGCGGGAAGAATCCCGCCCTGGTGGTCTGGGTCAGCTGCCGCTGACCCGGCCTCAGAATTAACAGACGCTTAACCGATCAGGGTCTTGACAAATCGGCTCCAAGGTGCTAAAATAGATACATCAAGAGACGAAAGGAATTGATAAACATGAAGAAGATTTTGGCTGAGGGTTCCCGCAATGTGCTGTTTGTCTGCCGCAACTGCTCCACCACCTACATGGCTGATCTGAGACTGCGCGGCATCTGGAGTGATGGCGACGCCTGGCGCTCCAAGTCCGGTAAGACCGCGTTCTGCCGCTGCCCCCTGTGCGACACTGAGAACCGCACCACGCTGGCCACCGCGACGGCTTACACCGCCTATGGTGAGCTGATCAACGCCCCTCAGCCGGACTGAGGGGCTTTCCCTTTCCGGGCCGCGCGCCCACGGTCCAGGCGCGCGGTTTTTGGCGTGTTAAAAGTGTATTAAATTTTTTTAACACAAATTTAATTTGTTAAAGATGTGTTAAATCTTCCTAAAACCCCTTGACACCTGGCGAGGTGGTGAGTATAATAGAAGTATCAAAAGCAAAGGAGCTGTTCATAATGACAAACCTGCGAGAGATTCCGGTGAGCTGGCATTTCGCCAACGAGCGCAAAGAGCGTAAGGCAAGGATTGACGAGGTAATTAACGGCAATTGGGGACAAGTGATTCGTGAGAGCTTCGCGACAAATGTGTGGCATTGCTTGACAGACACAGGGCTGATCTTCATTGTCAACGCGGACAAGAGCAAGATAATGACCTACTACTTCGCAACACCTGCACAGGCGCAACAGATTTGTAACAAATCCTGCCCCAAGCAAGTCCTCAAGAGGATCCAGAAGAACGCCAGCAAGTACCAGAAACTTTACAATGAAAAAGTGGGCAAATGGGGTTGACAAAACCCCATTCCCATGGTATAATAGATACATCAAATGAGGAGGGCAAACAAATGAACAAGCTGATGGAGATGGCCGTGGCGCTGACTGTGATGGAAGTGGAGAATACCCTGCATAGCAAGGTGGATGGCCGCAGGAATTGGGTTATCAGGGTTGAGACCTGGACGACTACTGATGGTGGACGCAAACGCGTTATCACTTACCGCGGTGGCTATGGCTTCGCTTGTGACAGGGGTTTCATGAGCTGCTTTGTGCGGGAGATCGGTGAGCGGGAAATCCGCTGGTACACCTTCACTTACAAGAAGGATTACAAGGCGGCTGTGGATGCGCTGAAAGCGGCTGATGCTCATGACTTTTGGGGCGACCTGCATGGGCTGAACTAAAAACTTAACATTTGGAGGGCTTGACAAAAGCCCTCCAAGATGGTATAATAGGTACATCAAAGAGAGGAGCTGACCACAATGAAGAAGTTCAAGGGCACCAAGTACGCGCACATCGGCACCAGCTACACTCCCGCGCTGGACGCGGAGATCGCCAAGGTCGAGGCCATGGTCATGGCCCAGCAGGCGAGGCTGGCCGAGATCGCCGAGCGGGTCGAGGACCTGCTCGGGGTGGACCTGGAGCACTGGGGCGAGTAATCGCCCCAGCCTTTTGTTTCGGCCGGTCGCCCCTGGGCGTGGCGACCGGTTTTCGCGTGTTAAATTTGGGTTAAACTTTTATGTCAGAAAATGACGAATTTATTACAAATGTTAAGTTTTCCCGATAGGGCTTGACAAATGCCCTGGCAGGGTGTATAATAGGTACATCAAGAGCAAGGAGGAAACCCCCATGAAGAGCACCTACGAATCCCGCGCCCTCAAGTTCGCGTCCATCCTGTCCCGCCTGTTCGAGGACTGCGTCACCTTGGATGACTTCAACTATATGACCAAGCGCTATAACGCCTGCCACTCCCGCACCTTGCGGACTGCCCATGGCGTCTCCCGCTTCGCCATCATCCGCGCGGACTACGTCATCAAGTTCGATATGCAGCCCGATAAGGACTTTGAGGACGGGCGCGCTGGCAACTGCATCAGCGAACAGGAAGTTTATGAGCGCGCTTGCGCTGACGGCTTCGAGTACCTGCTGGCAAAGACCACTGTGGTTGAACTGAATGGTCACACCATCTCCATTATGCCGCGTATCAACGGCATCGGCGACTGGAACAAGGACTGGACTGACTACTGCACCGACGAGGAACGCGAGTGGCTGTTTGAGAATGTCAACGACCTTCACGAGTACAATGTAGGCTATCGCCGCCGCAAGGTCTGTGTCATTGACTACGCTTGGGACGCAGAAACCTGCGACTGGTAGCCACTGAGCCGCCCACATGGGCGGCTTTTTCGTCCGCTCGCTCCTGGTCGTCGCGAGCGGCATTTCAGCCTTAACCTGGTCTTCACACTTTTGTAATGCAAATGCCACATGTTAAGTATTTATTAAATCGTCCTGAAACGCTTGACAATAGGAGAGAGGTGTGCTATAATAGTCTTACAAACAAGAGAGGAGCTGATCTCATGGAGATCACTTGGACTGTGGAGTATTTTCTGAACGTCACCGACTATGAGCTGGACGAGATGGTCAATACTGCCCGCGTATGTATGGAGCGGGGAACCTCACAGGAAGAAGCAGTTTCGCTGGCGGTGCAAGGGTACCTGGAGGGCTGCGATGATTCCATTTTCTACTCCATTGACGAAGAAGCCACTGGGCAGATCGAAGCCGAAGTTAACAAACTCTTAACCGAGTAGGGGATTGACAAATCCCCGCTCGGGGAGTATAATAGTATCAGAAAGTGAGGCGAGGACAAATGATTCAGAGGATTAAGAAGTATCTGTGGTGCAAGCGCATGGGGATTCGTCACCCGTGGAAGGCAAGCGGTGACAAGAAGTTCCTGGGTGGCCGCTGGTAAACAAGAGAGGAGCTGATAAAAAATGTACATTACTGTTCATGTGACCTATGATGTAGAAACCATCTGCTATGGTGGACAAGGTTTCAAAGATGATATTCATCTGATTGATAGCTTTGAAACCATCGATGAGGCACGGGCTTGTGCAGCCAAATGGAAAGAAACAAACCCGAATGCAGTCTGGGTTGATGTACGCATTTCTGAAAATATTCACATGCCGAAACTTCATTAAATCTTAACGGAGTAGGGGCTTGACAAGCCCCACTCCATCTGCTATAATAGATACATCGAAAGGAGCTGATCTGAATGAATAAGGAAATCATCAAGGCCATGCAGGGCAAGAAGGAACACAAGGTGCGCAAATGGTGGCGCAAGAATGGTTACAAGGTCTGGCGTGTGGTGCTGTTCCCGCTGTGGTTCGGTTGCTTGGCATGGAATGAGATCAACAAGCGCTTGAACAGCAAGCAGGAATGGAACGAGGAACGCGCCAACGAGATCCTCAACTACTACATCCCGCGCCGTGCTGAATGGAACGAAAAGGAACAGTGCTTTTACTTCTTCGACAATGGCATGGGCTGGAATCTTACCTACGCAAAGAAATTCCTCAAGAGGAAAGACCGCCGCTTTTGGAAGGTAAATTGCGGCTGGTGGGGCGGCAAAATGCGGGACTATCTGGTGGAAAAATTCCAGCTGGAAGGATTCACCAAAGAGATCGGCATTTGTGATGACTGGACTGAAATTACTTTCAATCTTAACACGGAAAGGGCTTGACAAAAGCCCTTCCGGATGGTATAATAAATACATCAAAAGCAAAGGAGCTGATTCTGATGATGATGAACACGGCGATTGGCAAGGCGATGGCAATTTGGATGCTGACTGGCAGATGGATTCCTGCCCTGGTGATGTTCGGTGTTGGCTTCCTCTACCCTTTCATCGTGGAGTGGCGGGCGACGCACCGGCGCAAGCAGGTTTACACCTACGTTCACGACGAACCCGTGAAGCCGCAAGGCGAGTACAGGCTGGGCAAATAGCCCAGCCTTTTGGCCGCGCGCCCACGCTCGCGTGGGCGCATTTTTCCATTATACCACAGCGCCAGCAATTTGTCAAGACAAATTGCGTTAACTCTGTGTTAAGTTTGTGCGCCTGAAACCTGGCGCTGCATAATTATACATTGTTAAGAGTTGGTAAAGTGTATTGACAACCTGGCGGAGCTGTGCTATAATAGTATACGTCAAGGGGCGAGAGCAGAGCACCTGCAGGCTGGTAACGGGGTTCGACTCCCCCTCGCTCCACTTCATCAAATCTTAACTTGACAAACCGTGTCGGCTGTGCTATAATAGGTACATCGAAAGGAGCTGATGAGTATGACGCAGGTTGAACGAATGCGCAAGGCGGGTTTCACGGAAGATGAAATCCGCGACATGCTGGACGCGGACAAGCGGATTGACAAGGGCGAAAAGCTCTTTGAGCAGACCGCGGAGCAAAAAGCCGCAACCAAAAAGGCGATGAACGGCATGGCGAAATCGCAGGAAGCCGTCAACGCCTACGGCAAAAAGGTGAAGCGGGAACGCAAGCCCAATGAAGTCAAGCGGCAGGTTATGAATTGGTTAAAAGTCCTCTTTGAAGGGCTGGATGCCGAAGGTGAAGTTCTTAACCCTGTCGTAACAAATCCGGAACGGACGCTGGACTTCCAGATTGATGGACGTAACTTCACCTTAACACTCACCGAACACCGCGCCCCGAAAACTTAACATTCGGGGCGGCGGAAAACCCCTTGACAAACCCCGCTGGATGTGCTATAATAAGTACGTAATCAAGGGAAGGAAAACCCTTCAAACCAGAAAGGAATTGATACTATGAAGAAGATGACCCGCATCGAAGCCCTGACCCTCGCGATGAACGCCCTGACCGACAACGCGGAAGCCCTGGAAGTCCTGACCGCCATCCGCGACAGCATTGAGAAGGCGAACAGCCGCAAGTCCGACAAGCCCAGCAAGTCCCAGCTGGCGAACATGGACGTTAAGTCCCGCCTGATTGCCCAGATGGGCGACGGCAACCGCTACACCGTCGCAGAGCTGGTCAAGGCTCTGGACAACGAGTTCAGCTCGCAGAAGCTCTCCGCTCTCCTGCGGCAGCTCATCCTCTCGGGCGATGTCGTCCGCGAAGAGGACAAGCGCAAGGCGGTTTTCCGCCTCGCGTAAGGTACAGCCCCGCTCCGGCGGGGCTTTTGCTTTGGCGGTCGGTGCTCGGCCGCAAGGGCGTCGCACCGACCGAGTTCGCGTGTTAAATTCTGGTTAAACTTTTTCGGATCAAAAGCCTGGCATTGTCATGAATTTGTAACAATCCTGAAACAGTCTCTTAATTGACATTTTTGACTTTATTTGTTATAATAGTATCAGAAAGTGAGGGATGCGAAATGAAGCGCGCATTGTACAAGAGGATGGACGAGCTGGCCGCGTGGGACCTGGATGCGGGTTGCCGCAGGATTGTCAATCAGCAGAGCCCTGGCAATCGCCGGCTCAAGAAGGTTTTGAACCGACAGGCAAGAGCAAAGCTTAACCGAGAATTTACAAAGGAAGTCAAAAAAGCCTATTGACAAACCCGCCCCGATGTGCTATAATAGATTCAGAAAGTGAGGGAAACGAAATGAAAAAGATGATTTGGTTCGACATGGACGGCACGATTGCTGACCTCTACGGCGTTGAGAACTGGCTCCCCATGCTGATCGCGGCTGACCCCACTCCCTATAAGGTTGCCGCTCCCCTGCTCCACCTGTCCACGCTGGCGCGGATGCTGAATAAAGTCCAGCGCGAGGGCTACGAAATCGGCGTCATAAGCTGGCTGTCCAAGAACTCCACTCCCGAATATGATGAACTGGTTAAGGAAGCCAAGCTGTACTGGCTGGCGAAGCACCTGCCGAGCGTCAAGTGGGACACGGTTCACATCGTCGCCTATGGCACGAGCAAGGTTGAAACCTGCGGCGGTGGTCACTTGTTCGACGATGAGGACAGGAACCGGAACGAATGGGGCGAGGGTGCCCACACTCCCGACGAAATTATCAAAGTCCTGTCAAGCCTCCTGGCTTGACAGGCAGGAAGGAGAATCACATGAGAGACAAGGACGCGGGAACCTTCAACGGAGATCTCACCTATTGCACGGTTAACGCCTATGGTGATTGCCCCTACTGCGATCAGTGCGGCGTGTGCCACATCGACGACCCCATGACCGACTGCGACGACTTCGGCTACTTCTTTGACTACGATTGGGACTACTGGGTCAGCCTTGGCTGACCCTTTTCATTTGGCCGACCGCGCTTGGTCAGCGCGGTCGGTTTTTACGATCTGTACAACCTGCACAAAAAATCAAATGAAATCCTGGCGCTTTTGCCTATTGCAATCTGCTCCCGAATCTGCTATACTATAAGTGTTCCAAGGGCAGAGGTAAGGACGGCGCGGGTCGCCGGCGGTGGGGACACCGCCAAGGTTAACCAACACTTAACTTGACAAACGCCGCTGAATCTGCTATAATGGATACATCAAGAGGAGCTGATAAACCTCTCAAACAGGGAAAGGGTTGATACCATGACCAAGATGACTTACGTTTCCGCTATCCAGTTCGCCATCGACACCATCAACGCCAACATGGACGCCATGTCCGGTGACTGGACGGACACCGCCAAGGAAGTCCTGCCCAAGCTGGAAGCCCTGTCTGCGTCCATCGCCAAGCGCAACGCTTCCAAGGGCGAGGGTGAGCGCAAGCCCACCAAGACCCAGCGCGAGAACGCCGAGATCAAGGCGCGCATCCACGAGTTCCTGACCCACACCCTGCAGGGCGTGAAGTGCGGCGACGTGGCCACCGAGCTGGGCATCAGCGGCCAGAAGGCCAGCGCCCTCCTGTCCCAGATGGTGACCGCTGGCGAGGTCGTGAAGCGCATGGACAAGCGCACCGCGCTGTTCCTGCTGCCGGAGAACGACATGACCGACCCCGCCAACTCCTGACTGACCAGCCCCCGCGCAAGCGGGGGCTTTCCATTTGACCGCCCGCGCCCGGTGGTTGCGGGCGGTTTTTCGCACTTAATATACTCTTCACATTTTTTATTGTAAAACTTTACCTGGCGATCTCTTGACAATGGTTCCCGAATGATGTATAATAGTATACGTCAAGAGGACGCAGGAGAGCTGAGCCAGAGGGCAAGTACGCCAAGTGCTTTTTCCGATTGAGCGAGCGTCACAAAATCTTAACTTGACAAAGCCCTATCCACATGGTATAATAAGGGTACAAACAAGAGAGGAGCTGATCTCATGAAGATCGAATTGAATCCCAATCGCATGACCGTTCCGGAGCTGACCGACTGCATCAATGAGCTGATCGCCCAGCGTGACCGTCTCCTTGAGGAAGAGCGTCAGTTCGCGGAAGAACAGTGCCATGACGCCATGATTCAGGCTCTGGGTCAGGTCTGGGAGTACACTGAAACGGGCAACTTCGACGCGACCCTGTACATTCAGAACACCAGCGGCCGCACGCACCGCATCCCGCTTAACATGAAGGCGGTTGCCGAATGGCACATCGACATCACCCGCAAGCCCCAGTCGTAAGACTGGGGTCTTTGTTTGGCGGCCCGGCGGCGATCGCCGCCTGGCCGAACTTCCATTATATCATGCCGCCAGCAATTTGTCAAGAGGATTTGTGTTAACTCCTGGTTAAATGTAAGATCCCACAACTTTACATCAACTTTACAAGAAATACGTTGCTTCTTAACGGTCGGCTGTGGTATACTATTAGTGTCAAGAGGGCAAGGGAAGTCAAGACGCTGGAGAGCGTGAGCGAGAGGCCGCAGGCGCCGGCGGCAACTGCCAGCCCACCCCAAGCGAGCGAAACAAAAACTTAACCTGACACCCTCTTGACAAACCCCAAACCCTGTGGTATAATAAGGGTACAAGAGGTCAAGGAAAAGACCTTAAAACCAGAAAGGGTGATACCATGACCAAGATGACCTATGTGAACGCGCTGGATTTTGTCCTCTCCACCTACGCCGATATGCCCGCTGAGGTCGCGGAAAAGCTGACCGCTCTCCGTGACGCGCAGGTGAAGCGCAACGCTTCCAAGTCGGACAAGCCGACCAAGGCGCAGGTCGCCAACATGGACGTCAAGTCCAAGCTGATCGCCCACATGGGCGACGGCCAGTCCTACACCGTGGCCGATCTCGTGGCGGCCTTCGACCACGAGTACACCTCCCAGAAGCTGAGCGCGCTCCTGCGCCAGCTGATCCTCTCCGGTGACGTGGTGCGCGAGGAGGACGCCAAGCACCGTGCCCTGTTCCGGCTGGCGTGAGCCAGCCCCAACAGGGGTCGCCCCTGCGAGTAATCGCAGGGGCATTTGATTTGGCGGCCCGCTCCTGGGCGTCGCGGGCCGAATTCACCATTATACCACACCGCCAGAAATTTGTCAAGCAAATTCCGGTTAAGTGTGTGTTAACAAAAGATCCTGGAACTTTACATGAAGTTTACCGGAAATACGTTGAACCTTAACGATCAGTTGTGGTATACTATAGGTGTTCCAAGGGCAAGGGAAAGCACCGCGGAACGCGCGAGGGCCCCGCGCAAGGTTAACAAAGACTTAACTTGACAAACGCTTTCCCGCATGGTATAATAGATACATCAAGAGACGAAAGGAATTGATACTATGAAGAAGACCCTGCTGTGCGTACTGGACACCGAAACCTGCAACATCCGTTCCTGCGACAAGGTTCTGCCTGGCAACAACCTGACCTATAACGTCGGCTTTACCCTGCTCTGGCCCTCTACCGGCGAGACCTTCCATTCTCGGCAGTATGCCATAAGCGAGGTCATGTTCGGCGAGCGTGACCGCATGGCGTCCTGCTACTACGCGGACAAGCTGCCCCGCTACTATGACCAGATCGGCGAAAACGCCTGCACGGTCAAGTCCTTCTTCGACGTGATGAACGAAATCACGCAGGTATGCAGGGACTACGGCGTGACCGCGATTGTCGCCCATAACGCCCGCTTCGACGTTGACGCGCTGAACACTACGGCGGCATGGCTGACCGACGGCCTCATCCGCAGGGCACTCCCGCAGGAGCTGGAAATTTGGGACAGCCTGAAAATGTCCCGCGCCATCTTCGGCAAGATGCCCACCTACCGCAAGTTCTGCGAGGATAACGGATTCTTAACTAAGCACCGCGTCCCGCAGGTTCGGCTGACCGCCGAGATCCTTTACAGGTTCTTAACTCAGAACCTTGACTTCTCGGAAGATCACATGGCACTTGAGGACGTGCTGATCGAAGCGGCCATAATCCTCGCGTGCTACCGCTCCCACAAAAAGCTGACCGACTGCCGCGTGCTTTACGCCGCCCATTAAGGGCGGCGTAAAGCCTTTTCCATTCGACCGGCCCTACACTGGCGTTCCGGGCCGGAATTTTAAGATTGTGTTAAATCCACATAATTTTTGTGTTAAATTTGTGTTAATTTTTGCAGCGACAGATTTTCCCGAAAAGTCAACCCATATGCTTCCATATGGCGACCTTTAGCGAGTTCTGGCCGCCGGCCGGCGGTCGCGCCGGCCGGTCCTGGCTCCGCCGATCGGACCAGCTAATTTTTGCCGCATATGGCTCCTGGCCGCGGGCTCTAGCAGTAACCCGAAACAAGATCGGATCTGACTATCCCCTTCGTTCGGCCGATCAAAAATTTACAAAAAATTTACAAAAAAATGCTTGATTTTTAATAAAAAATATGATATAATATATATGTAAGAAAAAAATGAAAGAGGTGCTTTTCAATGGCGAAGACGATCGTTTACCCCACTCAGGAATGGCTTGACAACTGGATGGATAAGTACATGGACGAGCATCCCGACGAGCGGATCTCTGACTTCGACGCTCTGAAGCTGGAGGCTGAATCTGCGTGGTGGGATATTCAGGTGGACAAGGGCAACCCCACTCCTTACGATCAGACCGCGGAGCAGAAGGCCAATAGCAAGGCCGCTATGCAGGGCATGGCCCGTGCGGTTAACGCCTATGGTAAGCAGGTCAAGAGGGAACGTAAGCCCAACGAGGCTAAGCGTGAACTGATGCAGGTCCTGGCGGCCGCTCTGGCTGACTATGGTGCTGAGCTGACCAACCCTGAGCGCCAGGTGGACTTCACTTGGGGCGGTGTCTCTTACTCCGTTACCTTGACTGCGCATCGTGCGCCCAAGGCTAAGTGAGACGAGGGTGCGTAGCACCCTTAAACTTGACAATTTTACTTATTTTTGATATTATATAAAAAAAACCTGCTTTTTCGCAGGTTTTTCTTCGTTTTGGGCCAGTTTTAAGTGAAAATGGTTGATTTTTACTTAAAATTTTGATATAATTATATCGGGGGAAGCAACTTTTCCGCTGAAATTTGACTTTTATAAAAAAAATATAGCCGCTCGGCCATGCCGAGCGGCGTTTTTCACTTCAAAGTACTCAAAAAGTCCCGCAAAACATCGTCTGCGGAGGTCTTTTCGACCTTCTTTACGGGCTTATCCTCGTCAAACAGCTCCTTGAGAGCCTCAAAAGCCCCCTCAATGGTCTTCGCAAACTCATCTGCGGCGTCCATTGCACCGGAGATATCGGCCCCCTTGATGTTTGCATCCAGTCCGCGGCCCTTCAGATAGCTATTCATAACGAAAGCTACATCATCCGCAGTGGTCTTGTTCTCCAAAACCCTGGTCGCCATCTCGGCAATGTCCTCGCCCCTCTTCAGGAACGCCTTATGCTCAGCTTCCTTACGAGCTGCTTCCCTGGCCTCCTCAGCCTTCCGAGCCTCTTCAACATCTTCCTTCACATGATCGAGCAGAGCGGCCAACTCTTCCCAGTCACCTTCGCCACGCTTCAGAGTCGCGATCAGAGAATTGACAATAGTATCCTTAGACTTAACCATGCACATGTACATCCTTTCTTCATCTTGTATATATATTATATCAAAAATTTTTATAAAATGCAAGAGTAAACAACGAAAACGATAACGAAAAAATATTTGACAAGCTTGCTTTCCGAGCGGCGCACGTCACCTCCGCAGTTTCCAGCGATTTTAGTAGTTTTAATAACACTACTTTAATAAATTCTCGTTTTCCAATAGGAAAAAAATATAATCAAACCCACATTCCTCTTCCTACCCTAATTTCAAAATTCGTTCTCGTATACGCTCCATTTCTTCAACTTTCATCTGCGCCAATTCATATTCGAAATCAAGTATAGCCCTTAAAATTTCTTCTATTCCCCTACACTTATCCTTATGCCGGCAGTTATCGCAGTTTCTCATACGCCCTCCAGCTCTACTGCGCAGCGTCAAAAGTATATCCAAATCTTATAATCTTCTGACTTCAATTCTGCAAACATCTTCTTATCCTGGCTCTGATCCTGCGCCAATCCATGTTCAGGAACTTTCCTATAGTGACCAGGTCCTACATATTGCGCAACGATCTTACCCGAAGTTCCTTTTATCAAAGGCAAATCAGGATGGTCATTAAGCAGTACATAACAAGTTGCATATATCAACCGATTCTCATTATACTCCTCCATTGTCATGGCGAACACCGGTTTGTGCATATAATACCCTATGTACCCCTCCATAGGAACCTTTTTATCAGGCCGACTTTCCATATCATCTTTCAGATAATCAATCACTTCTTCAATCTGTTGACACAGATCCTTATTCGATGATCCATATTCTCTTGCAATCTTAGCTAAAACCTTACCAGGATTCTTCAATATATCATCAACCGACGATTGCAAACTCAGCTGATACTTATTTGCCATTCTGTTTCTTCCTTTCTTATTTCCATACATATATTATATCAAATTTTTTTATTAAAATCCACCGACATATTGTTTCGTAACGCACTCTCATACTTAAAATCATTTTTATCTGATCCAGACATCATATTCCAAATTCGTTTTTTCCAATCTTTAAGATCAAATTTTGGGACACTTCGTGCCCCAGATTTCAAATCATTTTCTGAAATGACCTCTATGCCCATCTCCAAATAATCAGCCATAATTTTACACACCCCTAATTTTCTCACCGTAGGGGAAACTTTCCCGAAGGGAAAGTTTCCCCTTATTATTTAGTTCTTTATTCTCTATATTATTTAGATATTGGTAGATTTTTTTCCCAAGTATGGTAGATTTTTTTCCCAGAAGTATGGTAGATTTTTTACCCAATCATATCCGTAGACTTGTGTACATTAGACCAACTAAGCAATCTATACCTGGGAGATTTACCATCAAAAAAATTCTCAAAAGAAATCAATCCTACATCCTGCAATATATCTAATGCATTATGTATCGCCTGGCGACATCTTGGATTACCTTGTAGTTTCAATCCTAAATGCTGCGCGATCTCTTCTTGAGTAAAAACATAATCTTTCTTAAATTTATATCTTTGTCCCAAATATATATATACTTTAATTACTGATTCTTTAATAGTATCATTAATAAATTGAATAGTTTCAAGAGGCAACAATAAATATATATCTTCTATATTAGGCAATATATATCTATTATCATCATCTTCTACGTATCCTTTATCAATTAAATACATAAGATGCGATCTGAAAGTTTTCGTACTTTTTACTCCGATTTTTTCAGCCATCTTAGCCTATGACGGCAATCGACTTTTTTCAACAATAGTCACCCCATCAACAGGAAAAGACATTGACTGCAAATATGAATATAACTCGGCATCAATATTCTTATCTTTCAAAAACGTAATCTCCTTAGTTAAATCAGTATCCGCTGGAAAGCGTTTCTGAACCACATACTCACCTCCTTTCTCTATTATATAAGGAGATTAATTAGGCAATTTTTTTGTAAATTACCCAAGTGTGGTAGATTTTTTACCTAAAATTTTTACCCTTTGTAATACGAAAAAAGGCTGGTGTATTACACCAGCCTTTCTCAAGACTTACATAACAGCTTCGTCAATCACGCCCGCCGTAGCACGTGCGCCACGCTGTGCCTTACGCTCATCAAGAATCGTCTGTAAATCTCGTTCAAACTTCGGAGTCACAGTAAAGATCCAGCACAAAAACTCAGGCTTACTGGGGTTCGGCATAGTGCCTGCGGCAATGTGTCCCATCTCAATCAACTTCATAGCAATACGGCGAGTATAGATAATCTTATTTGTGTTAGCCATATAAATTCGTTCTCCTTCTTCTCTTGCTCATAACAAGCAGTATTTTATTAGTAATGAAGAGCTCTTCGTTTCTCTCATTTACTGTATATATTATACCAAAATTTTTTCAATTTTTCAAGTAGTTTCAGCCGTCACGAAACCTCAGTACTATCCGTCCTCCTAGCCCCTATCAATCGTAACCTACGTGTTAGTTTTTTAGGGCCAAAGACCTTACAAGAGTCTCAAAACTCGCCAGGAAAACCTTGCGGCAATTGATTTTCTTAAAAAAATATCATATAATATATATAGAAAGTGAAGGGAGCGATGATGATGTACGAACGGATGTATCAAGTGTTCTGGGCTGAGGATAGCAAGTTCTTCTACTTTGACCACTGCCTTTTCCGCGACGCCGACACCATGTTCCGTACCATTCGTAATACTGCGCTGGCCGACGTAACCTTGCGCGACGTCTTCGAAGAAGATAAGCCCAACATCCCCATGCGGATCGCGCCCACTTTCGAGGCTTGGGTTGAGTGGAACATCAACCGCTGCCTGTATTCTGATCTGTTGAACGTCATCGCCTAATCAAAAGGAGGTAAGCTCATGTACGAATACGAAGATTTTGATCCCGTCTATGACTGCAACGAAATCCCTCAGTGCGGCGTAAGCATGCGGCGCAAGCCTTCTCGCTATGACCTGGACACCATGACTCCCTCCGAGATCGAAGCCTATACTCGCTATGATGACTACGTTTTCTATGACCGGTAACATTAAGTTTCGGTAAAATAAACTGGCCTCACGGCCAGTTTATTTTATTTTTATAAAAATATATGTTATTATATATGTAGAAAGTAAGGAGATGATATATATGATGAACTCTTGGACTTCTATGAGCCTGGATGGCAAGTATCAAACCCTGGTTTCTTACTTCACGCATCGGCTGGAACATGGTGAAATCCAAGTGCGGAATCACCAGCATCTTATGGAAGGTCTGGAACGGGCCTATACTCTCACCAAAAACTCTGGTGACGAACGGTATATCGACAACTACGCCCACAATTCTGGTCTGTTGACCACTTCCAAGACCTACACTCCTAATGCTGAATCCATGTCTATTGACGGGATCAAGCATGTCGCAGATAATGTCGCTGATATGAACAGCTTCATTTATTGGTGCAAACATCAGGATTGGGAACGGGCAGCTTCCTATTATGAATCTTTGTACCACGTCGTAATTTCCCCTGCCACGATGAAGCACATCGTCGAGGATATGTCTGAAATATTGATTGTGAGGAGAAAAATATGAAGCATCGTATTATGCGGCAAGAGCTAACTCCTGCGGACCAGCTTTTCCTTTATCTTGAACACTGCATCATTGAGTGCAACTGGATCCATGGAAAAGATGAAGCATTACGTTACCTTATAGCCAATAGAGACAACATGGCGCATATGCACTCTTTAGCTCTTGTTCATAACATTCCTCTATGGGATGAAGATGGCACTGCACTCTGGGTCATTTGGGCGGATTAGCCTGAATGACCCTTTTATTCATTTGAAATTCTTAAAAAAATAATATATAATATATATGTAAGATAAAGAAAGGAAGTATTTTGATGACTGATTGGGAAGGCATGTTCAAGCTTTCTGAACAGCATAATGACGAGCTGTTGAAAGACTTGGAGCAGATGGAAAACCGCGTTAAGGACCTGGTTGACCGTCTGCATGAAACTGAGGAAAAATTGAAGAGCGCCGAGCGTCAGCGTGACTACTGGGCTGTGCGTTCACTGGATGCCAAGCGCGAAGTCATGAATGAAGTGCGCGACGAGGTTCTGAATGACGCTCTGTTTACCAAAATGGCCGCAATGCAGACTCTGTTGGATGCAAAAGACGAGCTGCTTGCCGAAAAGGATAAGCAGATTCGTGCGCTGAAAGTCCAAACTTCGTTTCATACGAACCCCGAAGACACGTATCGTGAAGATTTCACAAGACATACGGATACTTGAAAAACTTAAAAAAATATCATATAATATATATAGAAAGTGAGGGTGATACTCCATGCCGGAATCTCGAATTGTTTCTGAGTCTAACTTCTACCGCTTGGTATCTGACCTGCGCGACCACTTTGGTACCTTGATGGCTTCTGGCAGCTGGTATCAGGGTCCGGTGTCTTTCTTCAATGCCTGCCTGGCTGAGTTGGACACTGCGCTCCAGGAGCAGGACTACGATCGTGTGCTGGAACTCGCAATGGATGAAGGTTTCGACATGGACAGTTACTCTGTCCCCGCTGCTGAGTTTGATGAAGACGAGGACGAGGACTTCGACTGATTCCAAACGAACCGCGCAGTCACTTGAAAATCTCAAAAAATTTTGATATAATATATATGCAAGGTTGAGAGAGAGGAAAGTAACTGCCGATGAAAAGGACGATTAAGGCAACTGATCTGAATGAAATGCTCCGGTTCATAATTCTTCAGACCCCGCATTTCAAGTCTCGTGCCGAACAGAAGTTCAATGAGTACCGCTACGCTGAGAACTACGAAGCTTGCATCAAAATGGCGACCGACTTGGGTGCTCGCATCATTTAAGCTGAACGAACCGAACAGTCACTTGAAAAACTTAAAAAAATTTGTTATAATATTCTTGTAAGGTTGAGAGAGAGAAAAACCTTCAAGAGCAAGCGAACGGCCAAGAGCCAGAAAGGAAATGATACCATGATGAATTCCGAGAAGAAGATGACCTATGCTGAGTCCCTGCAGATCGCTATCGAGGCCCTGAAGGCTGGTGACCTGTTCGCCGGCTTCGAGGATGATCAGATCGAGAAGATCGAGAAGGCTGTCGTCCGTCTGGGCGAGCTGAAGGCTTCCATCGAGAAGCGCAACGCTTCCAAGTCCGGTACCCCCAAGACCGGCACCAAGGCCGCTAAGGAGGACGCTGAGAAGGCTGAGTTCCGCAAGGCCGTGGGTGACTTCGTGAACGACTCCAACGAGCAGCTGCGCGCAGGTCAGGTAGCTGAGAACTTCGGAGTGTCCGTGCAGAAGGCTTCTGCCGCTCTGCGCAAGCTGGTTGACCTGGGTGTGATCGAGAAGAACGTCGATGAGAAGGGTGTGTCCCTGTTCTCCCGCATCGGTTTCAATGGCTGATTGTTGGGGCTAACGCCCCAACAACACTCTGGATGGCAGTCGGAGTATAAACTAAACTGCATGTGACCTGCCACAAGTCCGGTAAAGAAAAGCGCAGGTAATGAGCACAGTGCCCTAATAGACTGCATCCGTATCATGTGTGTCAGCGTAGCTGAGTGTGATGATACGACACTAACCCAAGGCGTTAGGGACCGTGGCTGGGACGGGCGATAAAATATCCCAGCATGAACCTCAAGGTCACTTGAAAAACTTAAAAAATTTTGATACAATATATATGTAAGGTTGAGGGAGCGATACTCCCTAAGCAAATAATCGAACGGCAAAATGCCAGAAAGTGAGTGTGTACCATGACTGAGAAGATGACTTATGTGAAGGCTCTGGAAACCGTCCTGACCGCTGGCGAGGGTATCTACTCCGAAGAGGTTATGGAGAAGCTGGGCGCTCTGAAGGCGTCCCTGGAGAAGCGCGCGTCCTACAAGGGCTCCGGTAAGCCCACCAAGGCGCAGCGGGAAGCGGCTGCTTTCCGTGAGATGGTCCTGGAGACCCTGTACACCTTCGAGGGTGCCGTGCAGTGCGGTGAGGTGGCGAAGGCTCTGGGTGAGTCCGGCCAGAAGGTGTCTGCGGCCCTGCGTATCCTGGGTCAGGAAGGCAAGGTTGTGAAGACCGTGGGTGCGAAGAAGGTCTCCCTGTTCGCTCCTGCTGAGTCCGTGGTTGCGGAAGAGGTTGAGGAGGAGGAGGATTAATCCCTCCTCTTCTCCTGATAACTAACGACTAAAGAAAGGAAATTGATGCTCATGTTGGATACCAAGTCTTTTGATTGGTCTCAGTTCGATGCCTACCGCAAGGAGAATGTTCGGGATAATGAGTGCTATAACTCCTTCGCGAAGGGCGAAGACGTACTGCGCATCTGGGCGCAGATGAAGTCCCGCCATTTGGCCCAGCTGTTCCCCGAGCATCAGCTGGTTATTGAGCGCCCCATTCGGTATGAGCGGGACGAGTCTGAGATGCGCAAGGAGATGTGCGATCTGTTGGATGATTTCCATTCTTTCCAGATGCACTTCCGCGACAAGCTGCGCATCTATATGGATCCCGAAGGTCTGTACGGCCATCACTATATCGGTAACTCTGGCTGGAGCACCTATGATGACTATGATAAGCAGCTGTGCATCATGGAGAACATCATGGGATGGCTGAACATCAACCTGTTGATGGAGAACGAGATCCGTCTGCCCTATCAGGTTACTCGCTATGAGCTGGACATCGCTGGCCATAAGCTGATGCTTCAGCAGGGCATGAAGCTGATGAAGACTCTGGGCAAAATCTGCTCTTGGATTGGCTTGGATGAAGAGTTCGAGCAGTTCCGTATCCGCCAGAGCCAGGTTACCAATGCGAAGGTTGTGACTGGTACTGCTTGTCTGTCCATTCATCCGCTGGACTTCGCGACCGCATCCGATAATGATAATGGCTGGTCTAGCTGCATGTCTTGGCGTGAATCCGGTTGCTACCGTATGGGCACCGTCGAGATGATGAACTCTCCTATCGTGCTGTGCTCTTATATCAAGAGCGACAAGCAGCAGATGGAGATTGCCGATCAGGAGTGGAACTCCAAGAAGTGGCGTGCGTGGATCATCGTGCATCCGCAGGCCATCATGGTAAACCGTCACTATCCCTTCCATTCCAATGCTATCTCCAAGTTTATGGTGGAGTGGGTGCGCGAACTGGTTCAGGAGCGTCTGGGCTGGACCTACGAAGAGACCATCTATGAGGATCTGATCGACCGTCTGGATGTTACTGATCACCATGTCCATTTCATTACTAATTTCATGTATAATGATGTTAGTGATGATGATATGGGTGTAATGTCTAATGATCCCAAAATCGAAGACCAGTGGCAGGAAGA